>OFCQ01000122.1_pt1 | contig 52537 bp, 45 predicted proteins | sample 1520861 | NCBI WGS metagenome assembly OFCQ01 (sample SAMEA2699036, study PRJEB24076) | metagenome | biome: Human gut stool | place: Spain | collected 2012-11-21 | reverse complement strand
CTTCTGCTGACAGCTTCTTCGCAGATAATATGAATTTATTCTAGTGCAGATAAAAGATGACAGGAGGATGTCTTATGCAGGACAAACCAACCAAGCATTCCTTATCCGTCAAAGTTGCGGAGCAGATCAATGATTTGATTATCCGAGATAAACTGAAACCTGGAACAAAGCTTCCCAATGAGGCGCAGCTGGCGGAAATGTGCGGAGTCAGCCGCCCCACGGTACGAGAGGCAATGAAAATGCTGAAGGCACAGAACATTATCGTAATCCGGCAGGGCGACGGTACCTATGTCTGTGACTTTACGGGGCTGGGGGATGATCCACTGGGCTTTCGCTACATTGACCGGGCAAAGCTTACCGAAAGCGTATTTGAAGTAAGGCTGATCATTGAACCCCAAATTGCGGCTCTGGCGGTGGAGAGGGCTACTCCCGAAGAAATTCAGCAGATGGAGCAGATCGTTCAGAAGATGTACACCATCAATTACCGCGATCCGGCCCGTCTGGAGCTGGATATTCAGTTCCACACCCTGATTGCCAAGTGCTCTAAAAACGCGGTGTTCAATCAGGTCATCCCCGTCATTTACGAAACGATCCAGAAAGGGATCGTCATTTTGGCGGAATCGGAAGAGAGCTTCAGCCTTTCCCAGCATATGCATAACGATATTTTTCAGGCGTTTGTGCACCGGGACAGCTGTCGTGCGCAAAACGCAGTCACCACTCATATTTACACCTCGCTGGATAACATCAGACGACTGAAGAAAGGAAAGGCGTAATATGAAAGTAAAACAGGGTCACTGGATTTGGCCGTATTTGCTGATCGCTCCCGCATTGCTTACAATGCTTTGTGTGGTTTTTATTCCTGTGGTACAGGCGATCGTTACCAGTTTTCGGTATTACGATCTTCGTTATCCAGGCAAGACACAATTTCTCGGTCTGGGAAATTATATCGAAATTTTCACCCAGGACCCGCAGTTCTGGCCTTCCATTTTCCGGACTCTGGTCTGGGTCGTATTCGGCGTGGGTCTGCAATTCCTGTTCGGTTTCATTCTGGCTCTGATTTTGAACCGCAAATTTTTTGGCTGCGGTGTTGTGCGCGCTCTGTCCATGGTCCCATGGGTTACCCCCGGCGTACTGATCGGCTTGATGTGGCGGTGGCTGTATGACGGAAATTACGGCGTCATCAACGACGTTCTGATCCGATTGGGGATTTTAGAGCACGGAATCTCTTTTTTGTCCCGGCACGAGGCCGCAATGCCGGCGGCAGTTGTTTCGGTAGTGTGGCAGGGGATTCCGTTCTTTGCCCTGATGCTTCTGGCCGCTTTGCAGGGTGTATCCAGTGACATGTACGAGGCGGCGGATATTGACGGCGCATCCGGCGCGCAAAAACTCTTTTACATAACGATTCCATCCATTAAAAACACCCTGTTTGTCACCGTGCTTCTGCGGATCATCTGGGTGGCCAATTCGGTAGATATCATTCAGAACATGACCGCGGGCGGCCCGGCCTACGCAACCCAGACACTGAGCATTTACGTGTATCAGAAGGCCCATGTGCTGAATCTGGGCTACGCTTCGGCAATGTCGGTCATTTTGGCTGTACTTCTTCTGGTAGTGGCCGTGCCGTATCTGCGGTTTACGTTCCAGAGCGAGCGGAGTTGAAGGAGGGATTGAGATGAAAGCAAAGCATCACTCCGCAGAGGCGGTCAAATTCACACTGACACTGGTTCTTCCCGTTTTACTGTTCCTGCTCTTTTTGCTGTTTCCTTTCTACTGGATGTTTATTACCTCCGTAAAACCGGATGCTGAAATTTATGCCAACCCTCTTCTGTATTGGCCGCAGCAGTGGACCTGGATGACCTATGAAAAGCTGTTCGGCTATTTCAATTTTATCAAATACATGAAAAACAGTCTGACGGTAGCGGTTGCCACCATGGTGGTCTCTCTGGTGTTTTCCACCCTGGCTGCGTACGCCTTTTCCCGGTTCGAATTCAAAGGGCGCAAGTTCCTTATGGGACTGTTTCTTTCCAACAACATGTTCCCCACCGTGCTTTTGATGATCCCGCTGTACTCCATTATGCGGTCGATGAATCTGCTGTATACGCCCACCGGTCTGGTTCTGGCATACACTACGTTTACCATTCCGTTTTCGGTCTGGCTGATCCAGGGGTTTATCCGGGACGTTCCCTTTTCCCTGGAAGAAGCCGCTCTGATCGACGGGTGCAATCGAACCGGCGCGTTTGTCCGGATTTTTCTTCCCATTTTGACCCCCTGCCTTCTGGCCGCCGGCGTATACATTTTCATGCAGGGGTGGAACGAATACACCTTGTCCTCTATGTTCACGAATCCCGCAACCCGTACCATACCCGTGGCGTTGAACAGCCTGATCGGCCAACTGGGTGTAGAATGGGACATGCTGTGTGCAGGCGGCACGATCACGGTGCTCCCGGTTTGTATCATGTTCTTCTTTGCGCAGAAAAAGCTGGTTTCCGGCCTGACAGCGGGAGCTGTCAAAGGATAGGCCTTGTTTGGCAGTGGCCCATATTTCCTGGAAAAGATGGGGAATTTGTAATAAAAGGAGAATAGAGAAATGAAAAAGGTAATAGCGACGTTCCTGGCAGGCGTGATGCTCATCTCTTCTTTGGCCGGATGTGGCGGCAATAACTCTTCTTCCGTATCCTCCGGGTCAGATCCTTCCGGTAAGCAAGCAACAAAGCTGTCCTATTGGTATTGGGCAGACAATACAGAACAGTCCGATCTGATGCAGAGCATTGTCAAACAGTACAACGAAACCAACGACAAAAACATTCTGGTCACCGCAGAGGAATATCCCTGGGACAGCGGCGGGTTTACCGATTCGATTTTCACGGCGATTATGGGCGGCGGCGGGCCGGATCTCTCCACCTTTAAGCTTCAGGCAGGCAAAAATTTTGCAGCCAATCACCTTTTGGCAGACATGAGCTCTTATGTGGAGGCGTGGCAGGATAAATCCCAGATCAATGACGGAATCTGGCAGATGATGAAGGTCTCTACCGGCGATGAAAAGCTGTCGGTTCTGCCGTGGACACTGGAAGCTCTGTATGTATATTACAGACCTTCCTATTTCCAGAAGGCCGGCATAGAAAAGGCCCCCACCACCTTTGATGAATTTCTGGACGCCATCAAAAAGACAACAATGGATACCAACGGGGACGGAAAAACGGATGTTTACGGCCTGGGCCTGCGCGGAGCCGGAGGCGGACATGAGCATTTGGGCAGCTTTTTGTATGCCTATGGTGCAAACTGGGATGATTTGACCACTCCGCAGGCTGTGGAAGCTTACAATGCCTATCTGAACATTTTCAAGAGCGGCTATGCTCCCGATTCCGCGCCCAATGCGGCTTACGCCGAAACAGTGGACGGCTTTAAAAGCGGCCTGACAGCGATGATCATCCATCATATCGGTTCCAGTGCCATCTGGTCCGAAACGTTTGGCGATGATGTGGCGGCATTCCCTGTTCCGGCGGGCAAGGACGGACAATGGACCTGCACCGGAGATACGTGCCTCACCGTTTATGAGCAGTGCGAAAACAAAGAAGCTGCGTTTGATTTCTATCAGTACATGACCACGGGCGAAGGCGGAACCACGTGGTTCAAATCCACCGGCAAGGGCCTGGGGACCGAGAACGTAGTTGCCACCAGCGAATACAAGGACAATAAGTTCCAGACCGTTGCGGCCGAAAGCCTGAAGCACGCCGGCGTACTCCCCCCCACAGATACCCTGACGGAATTCATCAACAGCACCTGGGCCAACACCAATCAGCAGGCGCTGTTGGGGCAGATTTCTGCAGAAGACGCTTTAAAAATCATGCAGAAATCCTTGCATGCCGAATAGAAAAGAAAAGCAGCACAGTCACTGATCAGGATCATGGAAAAGGGAGATCTCACGAAAAGCCAACGTGTTTTCAAAGCATCTCCCTTTTTCAAAAGAAAGAAGGAACAAAAATGGAAATCGCCTCTTATGAGTTTGCCGGCGAAGGAATGCGTCGGATGTACGAGAATGAAAAGTGGACGGTAGGCATCAAAAATTGGAAGCCGGCAAATGACATCACCGGCTTGGATATGCTGGAACGGCACAATGAGACAGACGAGCTGTTTGTACTGCTGTCGGGTTCCTGCACACTGATTTCCGCAGAAGAAATGGAAAATGGCTGGGCGTTTGACAGGGTAGAAATGCAGCCGGGGCGGGTATATAACATTCCGCGCACTCTGTGGCACAACACGATCACCCAAAAGGATACCAAAATGATTCTGATCGAGGATTCCAATACCGGAGAAAGCAACAGTGATTTTTACCGGCTGACAGCAGAAGACCTTAAAGCAATTCGGCAGCTGGTGCAATCCAAATAACCGTAAGAAAATGGATTTGCCTGATGATGGCAGACTGAACATAGAAAAGATGGAGGATGTCATGAAATACGGTGTGCATCGGCTGACCTGGGGAAAGCACTTTGATCAGAATGACCTCAAAACCTTCTTCCGGCAGGTAAAAGAAACCGGCGCCGAAACAGTGGAAATGCGCCCGCCGGACGAAACCTTGCAGGGCAACCGGAAAAAAACAGCGGAAATCCGGAAGCTGGCGGAAGAGATGGGAATCCAGCTGCTGTTTTGTTATGGATATCCCAAGGGGATCGACATGCGGTCATCCGATCCTTTTATCCGGCAGTACGCCGTCGAGCATTTAAAGCGGGCGGTAGAAGCGGCTTATTACTTGGGCGGTACAGAAATCGGGGGTATTTTGTATTCCACATGGCCAACGGATTACCAGAACGATATGATTACTCCCGAAGTAAAATATGAGCGGACACAATACAGCCTGGAATGCATTCGTAAGGTCATTCCAACGGCGGAGGACTACCATATTCAGCTGAATATGGAAATCGCCAACCGGTTTGAAAATTATATCATCAATACGGTACAGGAGGGTCTGGATTTTATCCGTCAGGTGGAAAGCGATCACTGCGGCCTTCTGCTGGATGTCTTCCATATGAACCTGGAGGAAGACGACGTGCTTCAGGCGATCCGCTGTGCAAAGGGGCATATCGGACAGTTTCATGTATCGGAGCCTAACCGTCAGATTCCTTATCAAAACAAGCGAATCAACTGGCAGGAAATCGGCAGAACCCTGCGGGAAATCGGGTACGACGGCACAGTGACAATGGAAGCCGTGGTGGCCTTTGATGACGAAGCTTCCTATAACCTGCGCATGTGGCGCAACCAGATCGCAGACGCCGGCATGGAAGCGCGGATCGCCGCGATGAAAGCAGGATTGATCTTTTTAAAACAGCAGTTTGAGCCGTCAGAGTTTTTAGAAAAGGCTCGGGCTTAATGTAAAAAAGAAAACGGACAAAGAGATAGCAACTTTTTCTTGTTGCAAGAAGGGCTTACCCGATGCAGCCTTGGAACGCGTTCCCGGGTATGCCGGACGAGCAGCGGAAAAGGGTGGAGATCTTTTGCCCATTTTCCCGATGAATGAAACCCGGCAAGCTGACAGGAAAAGGAGAAATAGTATTATGAAATTCTTTATTGATACCGCCAATCTGGCTGAAATTGATGAAATGGTACGAACCGGCATCGTAGATGGAGTAACAACGAATCCTTCCATTATTGCGCGGGAGGGCAAGGATTTAAAAGAAACTCTGCTGAAAATCTGCGACATGGTGGAAGGTCCGGTCAATGGAGAGGTTCTGGCTCCGGATGCGGACGGCATGGTACGGGAAGCACAGGAAATCGCAGGATGGCATGAGAACATGGTGGTAAAAATCCCGATGACACAGGAGGGCATTACCGCTGTGTCCCGGCTGTCTAAAATGGGAATCAAAACCAATGTGACCACCGTGTACGACGCCGCACAGGCCCTGATTGTGGCGAAGGCGGGTGCTACTTACGTCAGCCCCTTTGTGGGACGCTCTGACGATGTTTTGATGGACGGCCTGAAAATGCTGGAGGATATTGCGGAAATTTACCGGATCTACCATATCAAGACCCAGATCATCGCCGCCAGCATGAGAACACCCACCTATGTGGTGGGTGCGGCAAAGGCGGGCGCGGATATTGCCACGATTCCCTACGAATGCATGAAGAAAATGTTCTGGCACCCCATGACCGACGTCAGTCTGGAGGGCTTTATGTCCGACTGGAAAAAAGCGATGGGCGACAAGAAGATTCTGTAAGCAAAAGGAGTAACAATGATGCGCAATATCGAGTATTTGGAGCAACAGGCAAAGCAGATCCGCAGGCTGATTATCCGGTCCATCGGGAAAGCAGGCTCCGGGCATCCGGGCGGTTCCCTGTCCTGTGCAGACCTGATGGCAGCGTTATATTTTGACGTGATGAACATCAAGCCGGAAGAGCCCTTATGGGAGGATCGGGATCGGTTTGTGTTATCCAAGGGACATGCCTGCCCAGCGCTGTATGCCGCGCTGGCCATGAAAGGCTATTACCCAATGGAAGAGTTGGATCACCTGCGGGAGCTGGGTTCCATTCTGCAAGGGCACCCCTATTCGGGAAAAACCCCCGGTGTGGATATTTCTACCGGTTCCCTCGGCCAGGGCCTGTCGGTGGCCGACGGCATCGCTCTGGGCGCCCGGCTAGACGAAAAGGACTATTACGTTTACTGCCTGATGGGAGATGGAGAAACCGAGGAGGGACAAGTGTGGGAGGCCGCTATGAGCACCGTCCACTACCGTTTGGATCATGTGATCGCCTTTGTAGATTACAACCATCTTCAGATTGACGGTACCATCGAAGAAATTATGGGAAATGTAAATGTGGCAGGGCGTTTTGAAGCCTTTGGCTGGAACGTGCTGACGATTGACGGCCATAAGATTGAGGAAATTCTGCAGGCAATTGATTCTGCGAAAGAAACCAAGGGGATTCCTACGATGATCGTCATGAATACCGTAAAGGGCAAGGGCGTATCGTTCATGGAAAATCAGGTCGGATGGCATGGCAGTGCGCCATCTGCCGACCAGGTAGCTCAAGCGCTGAAAGAACTGGGGGAATAACGGATGAGTGAGCTGATCGCGACAAGAGACGCCTTTGGACAGGCTATCATAGAATTCGCAGAGAGCAATGAAAAAGTTGTGGTGCTGGATGCCGACCTGGCAAAAGCCACCATGAGCTGCAAATTTAAGGACGCATATCCCAACCGCTTTTTTGATATGGGAATTGCGGAATGTGATCTGGTAGGAACCGCCGCGGGCCTGTCAACCACGGGAAAAATCCCGTTCGCCTGCACGTTCGCAGTATTTGCAGCAGGCCGTGCGTTTGAGCAGATTCGCAATTCTGTGGCATATCCCCATTTGAATGTGAAAATCTGCGGAAGTCACGGCGGAATTTCAGTAGGCAAGGACGGCGCTACCCACCAAGCGGTGGAGGATTTGGCCGTAATGGCAGCCGTGCCGAATATGGTTGTTCTGAATCCCGGCGACGCAGTGGAAATGCGGGCCGCAGTCAAGGCAATGATCGACTACGACGGCCCGGTGTATATCCGTCTGGGGCGCAATCCTGTTCCAGTCGTGTTTGATCCGGATACCTATTGCTTCCAAATCGGAAAGGGTATCAAAGTAAGAGAGGGCAAGGACGTGACCTTGGTCGCCACAGGAAGCCTGCTGGACATCGCCAATCAGGCGGCGGAAAAACTGCTGGCGGAAGGGATTCAGGCGGAAGTCATCAACATTGCGACGATCAAGCCCCTGGATAAGGATTTGATTGTGGAGTCCGCCAGAAAGACACAGCGGGTCATCGTGCTGGAGGAAGGAATCATTGTGGGTGGGCTCGGTTCGGCAGTGGCTCATGCGCTTTCCGAGCAATATCCGGTTCCGATGCGTTATATCGGAATGGATGATTGCTTTGGCCAGTCGGGCGATCCTGCCGCTTTGATGGAATACTATGGCATGACGGCGGAAGAAACCGTTCGCAAGGTGAAAGAACTGCTGTGAGCCAACAGTAACCGGAATATCAAATATTTTATCATTAGGTGTTAAGTCATCAGACGGGACAGAGAAAAGATGGGTTGCCCAACGATCGGGCAACCCATCTTTTCTCTGTTGTATGTAATAAAGCGTCCCATACTTTCAGGACTATCTGTTCGGTGTGTTTGGCGGCAAGATGGAGGGACTCATCGGAACGCCAGCCTCACGGTTTTCAAAGAGTAGCTTCCGCAACGCTGTCGAAATGGATATGCTGACACGCATGGTTGCATCTGTTCTCCAGATTTCCAAAAATGACTATGAAAAACTACGAGTAGAAGCAATTCGAGATGTGAAACAAACAAACGATTCGATTGATATTTTGGAAGCTATCAATGAGTTGGAGGATAATATTTAGACATAAATATTTATTATAATAAAATATGTAACAAAACACCTGCTAAAAACGTTCTATAATATAGAAGGAAAAATTCACTTCTGTAATTAAAAAAGAATGGAGCGTTTATTTTTGAAAAAAGCAAAGTTTAAAAGATGTTTGTCCCTGATGATTGCAGTGTTATTTTGTTCTGCGTCTAGCACAATTTTTGCTCAATCCTATCGTATTGATAATTATGGCACAAGTAATCTTTCAGCTTCTCCAATTCTATCCTTTGATGAAATTATTGAAACTGGAAATGCTGTTGTGACAAATGAATATGAAATAGCAGTAGCACAGTCAAAACAACCAGATCAGAATTTTCAATTGAATGGACTAGCCCAATCAAACAAAGACAAGCAAAAAACTTACCAGATCAAGAAGACCATATCTGAATTGTCTAAAAAATCTGTTTCTGAATTAAAAAACATGAATTTTAATAAGAAACAAATTGAAGCAATCAAATCAGCAGAAGGGAAATCTCCAGAAAATATTTCTGATTCGATTGCTCTTAAAGCAAGTGCAAACTTTACTATGAGTTTAATGAAAAACAGTTTTAGTCCTAGCAACGCCGTCGCAACCTGCAATTGGGCATGGCAATCTGCCCCGTTAAATGCACAAACAGATACTTTGGGTTTTGGATGGAGTAATGGATTTGCCGTCAATTTAAACCGAACAACGATGACTGTATCCTACAAAGACCTAAATGGTAGCTCTAAGGGTTCAAAAACATATAAAGCAAAGGGGCTTGTTCAAGGATGCCGATTTGATTTCGACCAAAGCTATGCTCCTGGTGCCCTTCGCTCGATCAGCAGTGGTAAAGCAACTGTTGTGGTAGATAATTTAAATAAGGGGACTTATATGGAAATGGTAAGCGCTTATTCACATAACTATTTGGGAATAGTTCCTTCTATCAGCATTGGCGGCGGTAGTGTTGGAATAGGAATTTCATTTAGCAGTGGAACGACTGTTATGGATGACAGATACGTCAGATTTCCATAATAGAGTATTGATAGAATCCATTTCCATTCATTATCATATGGTATAATTAGGAGTAATTTCAATGAAAAAAAGAGTTACAATTACCTTACTAGTGCTATGTCTGACTGTTTTTTGTATTGGCTGCGAATCGAAAAAACCGTACGACGATATTTATAATTCGGATGAAAAAATTGCAATACAGGATCAATTTGAAGCTCAAAAAGAAGAAGATTCTAAATTAGATGATGAATCCTACCAATATACCGCAGATGTCTTCAGTGGCGCAAAAACCATCTGGCAATACAATGCAAAAGAGGGGGAATCCATTGCTTTTGCTTACGACCTTTATGTATACAAAGGAAAAGGCAAACTTGTGCTTGTACAGCCTGACCAAACAATTATGAAAATAGCCGCCGCAAACAGCCGTGGAGATGGCAACACCATTTCAGATAATAAGATCACAACAGTAAAAGGATTATATAAACTAAAGGTAGTTGGCGCAGAAAGTCCCAAAATAACCATCACACTCAAATTTTCACACGGCAGCTGGGAAGCTCATTAAGCTTTATAAAAAAGCGGTGTTTATTGCAACTTAAGGTTTATTTACAAAAGCTCAAGCTTTCATACATGGAAGTCTGAGCTTTTGTTTTTATTGTAAGAGGTGGCATGCTTGCCTGGAACAAGGCTTATTTTAAACTCACGCTATTTTCGCATTGCCCATACTGGTGAGCAGGCAGACGGCGAGTTTATCGATTTTGCCCATTTGTATTCGTCGCGGAATTGTCATTGACAGATCTTTTTCCTGTAAGCATTCCAAGATCGGCTTTGTTCAATTGATCGTAAGCAAAACCAGTCAAGATGATGCGGCAATCACCAATAAGAAAAGCTCCCTTTTTAAGGGAGCTTTTCTTATTGGTGAACCATCGGGGATTCGAACCCCGGACACCCTGATTAAAAGTCAGGTGCTCTGCCAGCTGAGCTAATGATTCATCTAAGTTGAGAACTTGTATATTATAGCAATTGAACCGGGGCTTGTCAACACAAAACGGGATTTTTTTCATTTAAAACGCGTTTTGACCCGAAAAATAGAATTCCCCGCCGTGCTCTCATCATACGTCCGGGCGGGGAATCATTCCCCCGCCCGGAACATCTGAGTTTGCGTTTTAAAATTTATTCTTCGTCTTTTACGATCGTGCCGCTTTTTATCTGGAAGCGCTTCATCAGCTCTTTCAGCATTTCGGACTGGCTGGAAAGCTCTTCGCTGGCCGCCGCGCTTTCCTCTGCGGTTGCAGAGTTCGTCTGTGTAACAGAAGAAATCTGCATCATGCCATTGTCCAGCTCTGTAATCGCTTTGGCCTGCTCGTTGGAAGCCTCGGCAATCCGATTGATCAGATCGTTGACCTGACCGCTCTTTTCTACAATCTGGTCAAGCGATTTCGCGGTCTGATCTGCGATTACCATTCCCTTTTTCACAGAATCTATAGCTCTTTGAATCAGGTCGGAGGTAGTCGTGGTCGCCTGGGCACTCTTTGAAGCCAGGCTTCGCACCTCGTCCGCTACCACGGCAAAGCCCTTGCCGGCTGAGCCTGCGCGTGCCGCCTCCACGGCCGCGTTCAGCGCCAGAATATTCGTCTGCGCCGCAATATCGTCAATCACCTTGATGATATTCAAAATCTCGTTTGCCGCATGATCGATGTCGCGCATGGACTGCAGCATTTGGTTCATCTGCTCATTGCCCTGCTGCACGAACCGGATCGTTTCATTCGACAGCCCCTCCACAGAGGTAGCATGGGAGGCATTGTTCTTGACATGCTCAGAAACATTCTGCAAAGACGTATTCAGCGATTCTACCGTGCTGGCCTGCTCCGCAGAGTTCTGCGCCAGATTCTGCGCACCCAGAGCCATCTCTTCAGCGCCGGCGTTCACCTGGTACGCCGCCTGCGAAATTCCCTCGAAGGTTTCGTTGAGCGAATTCAAAATCCGGGCCAGCGATTCCCGAATCGGGGCGAAATCGCCGCGGTACTCCACACCGCTTTCTGTGGCCAGATTATTGCGGGACACCTCGTCCAGCACGTGAGAAATATCCTGAATATACAGTCGAAGCTGCTGCACGGTATGGCCCAAGGCACTGGAGAGGCGGGCAATTTCATCGCGGCCCTTCACCTGCGGCACATCGGTCTGCAGGTCGCCCTGCGCCAGCAGCTCGATTCTCTCGGTGGCTTCCTCGATCGGCTTGGCCAAACGAGTCGCAAACATCGCCGCGGCTACCAGAGTTATCAGCTGAAGCAGCACCGCAATGCCAACGTTGATCAGCAAGGTGCGGTACAGATCCTGCATGATCTGGCTGATCGGACGGGAAACCGCAATCGCCCATTTTTCAGGGCCGGAGATCTGTGTAAAACCCACCTGTCTTTTCTGGCCCTGATAAACCGTATACTGAATGCCGGTTTCTCCGGTTACCGCACGCCGGTACAGCTCCGCCACAGGCGCTACGCTTGGGTCCGTCTTGACCTTTTCGGCGTAATCTACCGGATTCGCTACCGTGTCTTTGGTGGGGTGCAGCACGGTTTTCCCATCCTGACTGATGACAAAAGCATATCCCTCGCCGCCGATCTTAATGGAATCGAGCATTTTCGCAAACGAGTCGTATGTCATTTCACCATACATTACCTGGCCGCCGCTTGCCGGCGCGCCGATGGTCACCGTCAGGTCGTCGCCGCGGCGGCTCTTGACCGGGTCCGCGATATAGGCCGCTCCGCCTTTCGCGGACTGGAACCATTTTTCCTGCGACACATTTCCATCCTGCTGTGTATTGCCCTGACTGTCGGCCAGCGCGAAATACACAAAGCCCTCCTGTCTGGCCTGCTCCTGCAAATACTGCTGCTGCACCGCCGCATCCGCAGAGCTTAACATAGCAGATTTCGCAACCTCCTCTACCTCTCTCCGGTACTCGTCCAGCTCAGAACCCAAGTACTGCTTGTAGGATTCCGCCAGATATGACGAGGTCTGCTCGGCCTGCGTCATGGAATTGAGGTAGGACAGCCAACAGGTAATTCCCGTAGCCATTATGTTGGTGAACAGCACCAGTATCATTATGAAAAGATGCAACTTTCTTTTTAAAGATTTCACAGCGTCTATTCTCTCCCTTGCGAAAATTTAACCGGGTCGAAAAATAATAGCCGGCACCCGTATTTCGGCTACTGACAGGGCTTTCTACCTTTTACAATATACCTAATTATAATTATCGGCCGATGTGTGCTTTTTTTGAATGAAAATAGCATGAAAAACGAAAAAAGATGGAGAAATTACGAGCTATTAAAGAATAACTGTAGAATTTTGTCAGTTTGCGAAATTTGCTGTATTTTTCAGAAAAAGCATCAAAACTCTATAGAAGCAACTTGGAAGACGCTCTAGTTCAAAAACAGCGATTCTGTTCTTCTTCTCCTCCGGTGAAAAGGAATCAACCTTTTTTCGAGGGATAGGACGATACGGAAAAACCTTTGTCACATCGGCGAAAAATTCCGGATTGCGGAAAGGAAAGCATATTCTCCATAAAAAAAGATCCTGCCTTCCGGCAGAATCTTTTTAAGTCAATTATTTCGAGAGTTTATCCATTACGCCGATAATCTCATCGATTTTTTTCTGCTGCTCTTCGCTGCCCAGTGCCTGACTGACGCAGCCGGTCAAATGCGCATGCAGCACCTCGCGGTTAATACTGCGCAAAATCGCCTGTGTGGCCATCAGCTGGTTGGAAATATCGATACAGTACCGATTCTCCTCAACCATGCGGATCAGGCCGTCGATCTGGCCACGGGCCGTTTTGAGCATCCGCAGCGTTTTTTCTCTGTCTGCCTGCATCCTTACCACCTCCCTATTCGGAGCCGGATCAGCCGAACAGCCCCTTCTTCTCTTTCACAGAAACCAGCTTGTAGCCGGCATCCTCCACCACTTTCGAAAATTCCTCGTCCGGCACGTCGCGGCTGAGGGTAACAGTGGCCTCTTTGTGCTTCAGGTTTACCTTGGCCTGTACGCCCTCGATTCCATTCAGAGCCTTTTCCACGCGCGCCTGGCAATGCTCGCAGGTCATTCCTTCAATTGCAAGTAACTTTTTCATAGTACCGTTTCCTTTCTGATTTGTCAAATTTCCGTTTTCCCGTCAAACCGGCGGCGGGGCTTAAAGAATTTCAGACGCAGGGCGTTCGTCACCACGCACACGGAGCTGAGGCTCATCGCCGCCGCCGCGAACATGGGGTTCAGCTTCCAGCCCAGCAGCACGTAGAACACGCCGGCCGCCAGCGGGATGCCGATACTGTTGTAGAAAAACGCCCAGAACAGATTTTCTTTGATATTGCGAATGGTCGCGCGGCTCAGCTGAATCGCTGTCACCACGTCCATCAGATCGCTCTTCATCAGCACAATGTCTGCGGATTCGATGGCGATATCGGTACCGGCGCCGATGGCGATGCCGACATCGGCCCGGGCCAGTGCGGGGGCGTCGTTGATGCCGTCGCCGACCATGGCCACACGCTTGCCAGACTCCTGTATGGAGCGGACTTCTTCTTCCTTATCCTGCGGCAGCACCTCCGCTACTACGCGGTCGATGCCCATTTGCCTGCGGATCGCTTCGGCCGTGCGTTTGTTATCGCCGGTCAGCATGATCACATCGATGCCCATTGCGGTAAGCTCACGCACCGCCTGACGGCTGGTGGGCTTGATCACATCGGCCACGGCGATCACGCCGAGAAGCTGGCCGCCCTTTGCGAAGAACAGCGAGGTTTTTCCCTGCTCGGAGAAGGCTTCGGCCTGCTGTTGCAGAGCGCCGGTATCTACCTTCTGCTCCTGCATCAATGCAAGGTTACCGGCCGCATACGGCTCGCCGCCGATGCTGGTGAGGATTCCGCGGCCCGAAACAGCCTGGAAATCCCCGACCGGCGAAAGCTCCAGAGTGAGCTCGGCGGCCTTTTCGACGATCGCTTCCGCCAGCGGATGCTCCGACGGCTTTTCGATCGACGCGGCGGCGATGAGCAGCTCCTGCTCCTGGATGCCGGGGGCGGGAAGAATATCTGTTACCCGGGGCTTGCCTTCGGTGATGGTGCCCGTTTTATCGAGCACCACAGCGCCCACGGTATGCGCAGTTTCGAGCGCTTCGGCCGATTTGATCAGGATGCCATTGGAAGCGCCCTTGCCCGTACCGACCATGATGGCCACAGGAGTCGCCAGACCGAGCGCGCAGGGGCAGGAAATCACGAGCACCGCAATCGCGATGGAAAGCGCGAACTCAAACGACTGCCCCAGCACCAGCCAGACGACAGCGGCCAGCAGGGCGATCACGATAACGATCGGGACGAACACACCGCTGATCTTATCCGCCAGCTTTGCGATCGGCGCTTTGGAGGAGCTGGCTTCTTCCACCAGCTCGATAATCTGCGCCAGAGTGGTGTCGCCGCCTACCTTTTTGGCTTCCATCTTGAAAAATCCGGTTTTGTTCAGCGTAGCGGCGATGACGGAATCGCCCACGGTCTTTTCGACCGGAATGCTCTCGCCGGTAAGCGCGGACTGGTCAACCGCGGAGGAGCCCTCCACGATCACGCCGTCGACCGGGATGCTCTTTCCGGGGCGGATCAGCACGATGTCGCCCACTCTGACCTGCTCGACGGGGATTTCCACTTCTTTTCCGTCGCGCAGTACCTCCGCCGTTTTCGGCGCCAAATCCATCAGCTTCGAAATCGCTTCAGAGGTTTTGCCCTTTGAACGCGCCTCCAGATATTTACCGAGGGTAATCAGCGTTAAAATCGTACCCGCGGACTCAAAATACAAATCCATCAGGTAATGGTCGGCCATCATCATATCGCCCATGCCCAGCGCATAGCCGATTTTATAGATGGCGAAAATGCCGTAGGCGATCGCAGCCGTGGAGCCGATGGCGATCAGCGAATCCATGTTGGGCGAACGCTTCCACAGCGTTTTGAAGCCAACCTGGAAATATTTGCGGTTCACGTACACGATCGGCATCAGCAGAAGCAACTGGGTAAACGCAAACGGAATCCCATTCTCTGCGCCGTGGAACGCATTTTTGATCATATCCGGCACCGGCAGGCCGATCCACTCTTTCAGCATGTGGTGCATCGCCAGGTACATCAGCGGAATCCAGAACGCAAACGACACAATCAGCCGCATGCGCATGGATTTCAGCTCTTCCTGAACCGGGTCCACCGTTTTCTGCGCGGCCGGAGCCGCCCCGTGGGTAAAGACGCTGGCGCCGTAGCCCGCGCTTTCCACCGCTGAAATGATGCTGTTGTCATCGAGAATACTTTCATCAAAATGAACCGTCATGCTGTTTGAAAGCAGGTTGACGTTTACGTCCTCCACGCCCTCCAGCTTTTTTACGCTCTTCTCCACCGCGGCGGAGCAGGCGGAGCAGCTCATTCCGGTCACATTATATTTTTGATTCATATAGCCACCTCCCTATACCCCGGGTGGGGTGTACCTATACTTTACTCTCTCAGTGCATGTTTGTCAAGAGTAACAGAAATTTTTTCTTTAAAGATAGCCTGCCCGAATTCTGATCTTTCTATTTTTTTGAAAATTTTAGTTTTTTATATGACGGCTTTTATACGGGGATTTCTGCGGGAGCCGGGCGTTTTTTCATGCCAGGAGAATTTCCTTATCTTCTTTTTATTATGGTACAAATTTCAAATGGTTTTTTTCTTTATCGATTTGCTGCAGAGATCGCTTTTACTGGTGCAGAGCCTAATTTTTAGGTCGGGCGGGTAGTTGTTTTCTTTTTGGTCGTTGCATTGAAAGAGTGAATTTTTCTGCGGGTTTCCCGCGGTGTGCGTGCGGGCACAGCTTGCCTGCGGGTGCCCCCGCGTGGGGTTTCTGCTGGCGCAGGGCTTGCCCCTCGTGCCGGGGCGGGCACTTACTTTCGTGAAAGGACGAAAGTAAGCAAAGACCTTCCAAAGGACACCTTTGGAATCCATTTGGGGAACGGCTCCTGGCTGTGCAAACGAAAGCTGTCCGTAAGGCGCTCCATTGAAAATGCCCACTCTCCGGGTTTGTTCTGGAAATCAGTCTTGCTGTCCCGTCTGTCGGCGGGCATTTTCAGAGCGCTCTCGTTGGCCCGCAGAAGTGGCCTGACGGCAGTTTTGATTTGTCGGTTCACAAAAGGGCGCTTCCCAGCGCGGTGGTTTTCCATGCATTTTGCGAAGATTAAACTGATCTTTTGACTAAGCTGCGTGCACAGGCTGTTCCCGTGCGGAAAATCGAAGCCCGCCTGTCTGAGTGGCGCAAGCCAGGTCTGTATAAAATCATAAAAGCATATATTTTTAAAATGTTTTGATTGTGATATAATGGATTATATCACAAAACTTATAAATATGGTAAGGAGTGGCAAGAATGAAAAAACGAGTTTTCAACCATTTATTTCTTAATTTTATACCCGATTCTGCCGTTGATCTTATTGCCGATCTATGATTATCATCTTTCACTGCTGTTAAAACGGTATCCCGGTGATACGATCTGGATTTTTTGGGTCGTTTATATTCTTTACTTTCTCATCTTTGCCTGGTTTGTTTACCGCTTTTTCGTCAAGAAAAAGCCGTACCGCTTCTTTCCCGCTATGATTGGATTATTGGAAAGTGCCTTTTTTCTTCTCTGCTTATTCTATACCCCGTTGCTTTCCAACCTATCAAGGCCGTTTTTCAATATGTTTTTTAACAACGTAACGTTAAACTCCTACGCGGTGTTTACGGTTTTTTCTATCTATGCGGTTTTATTGATCGCACAAAAAAGACAAAGCAATTGAAAATAGCGACGGCACATCGTCAGTCTTAATCGACAAAAAAATAAGCGCCGTTCCTTAAAGGAACGGCGCTTTCGGCCGGGATGGCCGAGTGTCTGCACCAAAGTGCGTGCAGAAATGGCTTTCTTACAGACAAGGACGGCAGGGCCGGGACTGGCGATGAACTGCTAACATCGCCTTAGCATGAAAATTCGGGGGAATGTTCATGGAACATCTTCCGGCCCGTACCGAGGCTTGCCTGTAAGGCAGCAAAAAAGCGCGTGTCACGGAATCCTAAAAGGGATGCTCCCATAAACACAGCGCCCGATATCACAAGTGCAATACACAACTCCCGCTTTGGTGGGATTCCCATTTTTGCCACAATCCCCTATACAAAAGGGGGAAAATGAGTTATACTGTGACTGCAAGTGCGGCTATGCCGTTGCTTATGGAGGCCAGCTCTCCGTAGGCAGGGGGCGAGGTGTTCCTAGCACTTCGTCCCTGCTTTGCACTTAATCATGCCTTACCGGTAAATAATACCATTATTTGGGGTTCTTTGCAAGAATAAAATACAGATATGAGAAAAATTGTCACATTGTAAAAGGAAGCGCCAGATTTTTAAAAATCCGGCGCTTTTTTGCATTCCGACAGGCAGAACAGTGAAAGCCGCTGATCCTTTGCAGGACAGCGGCTTTTCTTCGCATTATGACAAATCAAATGACATGATATTCTTTCAGCAGCTTTTCAATATCGGTGCCTTCCACTCTTCTGAGGATCGCTTTGAGCGCCAATCTCTCGAGCAGTCTCTGATCCATATCCGTGACTTTTTTACCGTCGCGCAGCTGGACAGTCGCATTCAGCAGATCGCGGATATCATAGGTGCTGCCCCAGACCTCCGGCACGCCGCGGTCGATGTTCAGCAGGGTATAGACGGCCTCCATGCCGGTGCGGATGGAATATTCCGTCGTGAAGATGGTATCGCGCACCGTTTCGGCAAACTGCCCGAGGAACGCGAAGTTCACGCTGCCCTGCGGCACAACGGCGGGGCGGTCCCCCGCGCTGCGGGGCATGAAAAAGGCGGTGATATAGGGCATCATGCAGGGAATGGTGTTGGCGCTGTGCTCCGCCATATCCTCAATCTCGTTTTCCGGAACCCCCATGTGGTACAGCCACTCCATGCAGATCTCTTTGCCGGTGCACTCGCGCATCGGCTTTTTCACATAGTTGCCGGGCCTGTCGCTGAACAGGCCGTAAACCCAGCCCACCAGCTGGCCTTTCGGCTGGCTGCGGAACTGCGGCTGGCGGTTGAATGTCCAGCTCAGCAGCCAATTGGAATCCTTAACGGTAACGATGCCCCCGGTGACCACCTTGCCGCTGAAGGGGTCGCGTTTGCAAATCTTCTGCACATAGGGAGGAATGCGGTCGTCCAGCGTCGTCACGGTTGCGGACATCCAGTTGCTCTGCTCCGGATCATAGCAGAATTTATCCGGATGGCCAAAGGACGGGTCCTGCGCCGCGATCTTGCGCCACATGTCCCAACCGCCGCCTTCTTTGATTTCTTTGTTGAAGGGCGCCGGATGATTCTGATCGCCGAGAGAGGAATTTTCGACACAGCCGCCGTTGGTGATAAAGACGAGATCATTTTCGGTCAGATCGATGCTTTCCTCGCTGCCATCCCGGATGACCGTGATGCATTTTGCGACCTTTTTATCCTTTTGAATGTCGAATTCCACGTTTACGACCTTGGTGCCGTAATGGAACTGAACGTCGCGGGATTCCAGGTATTTGATCATCGGCAGAATCATGGACTCATACTGGTTATATTTTGTGAAGCGGAGAGCCTTGAAATCCGGCAGGCCGCCCACGTGATGGATGAAGCGTTTGATATAGAGCTTCATCTCGAGCGCGCTGTGCCAGTTCTCAAAGGCGAACATGGTGCGCCAGTACAGCCAGAAGTTAGAATTCAGGACTTCATTATCAAAGACCTCTTCAATGCGCTTATCATACAGCTCTTCGTCCGGCGTAAAGAAGAGCTTCATAATCTCCATAGCGCCCTTGTCGGAAATATCGAATTTGCCGTCTGTATGGGCGTCTTCGCCGCGATTGATTGTCGCGCGCATCAAAGAGTAGTTCGGGTCGTGCTTATTGAGCCAATAGTATTCATCAAGCACACTGACTCCCTCAGTTTCTATGGACGGGATAGAATGGAACAAATCCCACATGCACTCGAAATGGTTATCCATTTCGCGGCCGCCGCGCATCACATACCCGAGGCCGTCATAATGGTAACCGTCGCAGGCGCCGCCGGGGATCGGGTCTTTCTCCAGAATATGAACCCGTTTTCCGTTCATCTGCCCGTCGCGAACAAGGAAGCACGCCGCCGCGAGAGCGGCCAGGCCGGAACCGACAATATAGGCGGATTTACGGTCAACTCCCTCGGGCTTTTCCGGGCGTGCAAAGGCTTCATAGTTTCCGCTGGAATAATACATCATCTTGCCTCCATCTTTCGTTATTGTATCTTCTGCTTACACTACTCAGTTTAGCTTTTCCCACGAAAAATACCATAAACAATAAAAACGCCGTGATCAGAGTTTGATCACGGCGTTTCAATTGTATTATTTTTTATCATATCAGGGGTTTTGATGGGGTTTATCCAAACGATATTTGTCCAGTGCCCTTGTAATGTCCCCTTCAATCAGGATGCTGAGCCGGTCGATGATCTGCTGCGGGTCTTTTTTCATTCCGTCCTTGATCCAGTCCAGCATCAGACCGACAAACGCAAATTTATAAAAATTAGCAATAAATTCTTTATCAGTGTCGTGAACGTCCATTCCCACGGCCTTTTCCTCGACCACCCCGATCAGCAATTTGTGCGTCAGGGTATACAAATAATTTTCCACCTGCTCCCGGCTGACCGACTGATACACATTCTGAATGAACGGCTTATTCTCTAAAACTGCCTGAAAGATCTGCAGGAATCCCTGCTGCCAGGTGTCGTACGTTTTCTTTCCGTCCAGTGCCTTTGCAGCGTCTTCCACGCAAGACCACTCGATCAAATCGTAGATATCCTTAAAATGGTAATAAAAAGTCATACGACTGATTCCGCAATCTTCCGTGATGTCTAAAATCGTGATTTTGTTGACCGGTTTTTTCAGCAGCATTCTCTTCAGGGATTCTTCCAGCGCCCGTTTGGTTATTTGTGACATACAATGACCTTTCCTGTTATGATCTTACGGCCAAAGCCTACATGGGCCGCAATTGTGAAAATGATGTACCTGGGATTCTTTTGGTTTCTTAAGTGATAAGCCGCCCGCAGTTTTCCACTGCCGTCAAAAATCCTGTTTGCCTATATTATACCATCCGTTATTCTTCTATTCAATCATAATGATATCAATACGGAACAACGCGCCGCGCATGACACAATCCGCCACCGAATGGACAGGGTGCATAAGGAAGCAAATACCAAGACACCAATAATAACGAGATAGACAATCAACAGATAAGTAATGTAGCGGACAAAGAGGGAAAAACGCTTTGTCTGTCGCCTGTATTGACAAAATCAAAAATTGAGCCCATACTATGTATAGCTACTTAGCAAAACTATGTATCTCCCATGGAAAAGGAGAAGTGATTATGGCGGATAGTAAATATATTCAGCAATTCAAAAAGGGGTCATTTGAAATGATACTCCTATGTCTGATTGCTAAAAAGGAAACTTACGGATATGAAATTATTACAGAATTAAATGAAACAGGCGGCAAAATATTTGGTTATGCCAAAGAGGGTACGATTTATCCAATGCTATATCGCCTACAAGATGCCGGTCTAGTTCAATGCCGGATCGCTTCATCACAAGCAAATGGCGGTCCAAAGAAATATTATTCCCTAACTGCTAAAGGACGAGAAACCTTGTGCGAGTTGATTTCATTTTGGCGTAGCTATACGGTATGTGTTGATAGTTTTATTGACATAGTAAAAGATTTGGAGGCTTGAATATGAGAGAGGAATATATAAAGAAGGTTACAAAGGAATTATCTGTTTCCCGCAACCAAAAGCGTGAAATTATCCGGGATTTAAACGAAGCGTTTGATTCCGCGAAAGAGCATGGAGAAACCGAAAAGCAAGTAATTGACAGATTGGGAACACCAAAGGATTTTGCAGAAAGTATGGAAGAAACCATTGGCTTCAACCGAGCGCAGTATAGGAAAAGAAGGAAAAAGTTATTAGCGGTTTATTGCTCATGTGGAATTGCGGTATTCTGCCTGATTTCCGCTTTCGTTACTAAACATTCCGCACTCCCTGATAATACAATCGGTCAGGCTGATTCCATGACACAAATTACGGTTAATGGTTTTTGGCCTTTTGATATTTGGAGCGCCCTATTAACAATTGGACTAATATTTGCCATTGTTGCGGTGGCCCTTATGATTGGTCTTACCCGAAAGAAGAAATAGAGATTGGAGGAAATAAAATGAAAAAAGCCTGTGGGGTATTTCTTGCCGCAATGCTTATTGCGCTTATGACTGCTTGTGGTAACACTTCTTTATCTGATAATGGAGTTAACGCTGATCATTCTGGAAATGCTTTGCCTGAAAATTTTGTTATGCTGGATACTGAAGAATGGCCTGAAAACGAATATACGGCCAACATACCGCAACCAGAATCAGGTACGTTATTGCGTGGGTGGATTGACCCGGATCAAGAATATTGTTATCTTGAGTTATCCGATATGACACAATTTAAATCGGAACAGTATATTAAGGCTCTGAAAGAATCCGGATTTTCAGAAGTCGAAAAGGTTTCAGAAGAAATCAATGACGATTATCTTTCGGTAGGTACTTTACTGACAAAGGATAGCACCACCATCAGTATTTCGTATGCTGATGATTTGTTTGGAATGTACATCAAAAATGAACAGTAGCAGTTAAAATATGTCTTCGAATATCTACTCCCAAAAACCGCCTAACGGAAATAAAAAAACGTTGTTTCGGTGGCTGGTTATGGCAAAGCCGTAGGGATATTACTATTCGAGGAAGCAATCAGAAAAATGAAAAGTTTGATTCGGGCATTGGAATCGTTCAAAAAGCCGCTCTTCTGACCTAAAAATCAGCAGAGCGGCTTTTTGTGGACCCAAATTGAGCTTTCCATAAAACAAATCCTCCAATCAAGACATTTACACTGGATCGGTCATCGCCCCGCAGTGTGCGGAACGATCGTGATCTTTGTAAATACCCTGATTGGAGGAATGTGAACGATCAACGTCTTTTATTTCTGGTGCTCGCGGATGTACTGCGCCATTTTCAAATCTTCGCGCTTGATGTGGTTGACCAGCCAGCCGCCGATTGCGGTATTGACCTTGGCCACGAGCGCTATGTTCGCTCCATTCTGGTTCAGCTCCTGCTGAAGCTCGCGAATGGTCTTTTTATATTCCTCATGGAATTTGTGGTGCTTCTCGTACTCCGGGTACGCATATTGGCGCTGCAGTCTTTCTTCATCGGAGAAATGCTTGTCCACATATTTGCTCAGAAAATCGAGCGTTTTGCCGATCTCCGCACGCCCCTGACCCTTGGAGCAGGCCTCTAACAACGCGTTGATCGCGTCAAACAGCTGCTTGTGCTGCGTATCGATCATACTGTTATTTGTAACCAGGTCACTTGTCAATGTATAAGCCATCAATAGCACTCCTCTATGTTCAGGCACGGCGGGCGCTTGTTCGCACCCGCTGAGCCCTGTATTCCATTCATTTGAGAGCCGCAAATAAAGGCGATTCTGCTTTACAGCTCCGCTTTCCACAAGCCGTGCAGATTACAGAACGCGTAAACCACCGCGTGAGAAGTCTCTCCCTCGCGGTACACAAAATTGCAGGGGTTGGCCTCACAGTTAGGCACGATCTCATCGTTTTCGCCCGCGAAAATTTCTTCGTGAGCCTCGCCCGGATGATAAGTAAATTCTGCCCTCGGCTTGTCGCCCGGGTGCAGCTTCACAATTTCCAGCCTGTCGCCATCTTCCAACGCAATCCACTCGATATAATGCTCGGCGATCATCGGATGCGCCACAGAGCCAACCTCAACGATCAGGCGGCCGTTCTCCACATGAGCTGCCGGCACATGCTTCTCGTGCGCGGCGTCGGTTACATTGGCCTGCAGCTGTACCATCGGGTCCCCACAGCAGACCAATGTGCCGCCCCCAAAGCCGATGAGCGCCACCAGATTCCCACAATGCTTACACTGATAAAAAACAGCAGATTTCATATTTTCCACTCCTTTTTCATGTTTGGAAACAGCCGCTCCGCCCCAAAGCCGCGACAGCCACCGCAGGACAAATTGCAGCCGTTCTGTTTGATTGAATGAGACCTCTTGCCAGAAATTTCAATTTCATCTTATCGCTTTTTCGATCAAAACGCAAGGGTTTTCCGCCGATTTGAGGAAATAAATAATAACCATTCTTTATTTTGAGAAATTTCTCTACATAATTGAAACTTTACAGCCCCTCCGCTCCATCTGGCGGAAAACAGCGTCACCACCGCAGGAAAGCGCAAAACGCCGGCCTGCAAAGCAGACCGGCGAATCAGCCAAAACCACGCAGCGGCATGGCGTTATTATGCTTTTGCCGTCTTGGCCATGGAACGCAGGAATTTAACCGCTTCCGTCCCGGCCTTTGCGCCCTCGTAAACCGCTTTGGAAACCTGAAGCAGGCCCCCGGTGCAATCCCCGGCCGCATAAAGCCCCGGAATATTCGTCGCCATGTTTTCATCGACAACGATCTTGTTGTTTTCCACTTCCGCCCCAAGCTTGCGGGCAAGATCGGTACTGCCGGCCACGCCGACGGCCACGAATGCGCCCTCCGCAGACAGGGAGGTACCATCCTCAAAGCGCACACCGCTCAGAACCTGATCGCCGTCGAGCGACTGGATCTCTTTTGTGCACAGCCCGATGCCCTCCGGCACGGAAGCGAGCATTTTTTTGCCGTTCGTGAGAACCGTAACGGATTTTGAGGTATGCAGCAGCTCGAGCGCTTCGTGAATGGCATAGTCGCCGTTGCCCAGAACCACTACCTCTTTGCCGCGGTAGAAAAAGCCGTCGCACACGGCGCAGTAGCTCACACCGTGACCCTCCAGCTCCTGCAGTCCGCGAATGCGCGGTGCAGAACGAGTGGAGCCCGTCGCGAGAATCAGCGCGTCTGCCGGGTATTCGCCGTGCGTGGTCTTGACCGTCAGGCGCCCGTCATACGAGATGCCGACCACTTCATCCTCCACCATCTGGGCGCCCAGGCGCTTTGCCTGCTGAAGCCCGGTCTGCACCAGCTCTGTTCCGGTGATCGGCTCGGGGAATCCATAGTAATTCTCGATCTTCTCTACCTTTTCGAGCGTCCCATTGTCTTTGCCGATAATTGTCGTTGCCATTCCGGCGCGCAGGGTATAAAGAGCGGCGGAGATGCCAGCGGGGCCTCTGCCGACGATCACGATGTTTGCCATGATTGAGCCTCTCCTTTTCCGATTTCGATGTTCGATGGAATTTTATTCTAGTATAGTATATCATTTTCAAAAAGAAAAGTATCGTGATCAAGTTACAAATCTCATTTTCTCAATAGAAACAATCAAAGGGTCGTGCGCGCAGCCCTGAAAAACTGTCGGAATCACAGTGGTTTTCTTGCAGAAATCGGTATATAATAAATTTGCGACAGGAAAATTTTGCCGTTTACTTCATCAAACAAAACATAACCCCAGCGTCTGTAAGGAGGATTCTTATGCCGGAACGAATGCCTGCGCTGTTTGTGGGACATGGCTCCCCAATGAACGCGGTGGAAAACAACAAATATACGAAAAAGTGGCAGGAAGTCGGCCGTCAGCTGGCACGCCCCCGGGCCATCCTAATGATCTCGGCGCACTGGTATACCCACGGGACCAGAATCATGGATACCAAAACGCCGCGGCTGGTGTATGATATGTACGGCTTCCCCGAAGAGCTGTACCGGGTGCATTATCCCTCGCCCGGCTCGCCGGAGCTGGCCACCCGCGCGCAGGAGCTGCTCTCTGTTCCCGTGCAGACAGATAACAGCTGGGGGATTGACCACGGCGCGTGGTCTGTGCTGTGCCATCTGTTTCCTGAGGCTAACGTCCCTGTGGTTCAGCTGAGCGTGGACGGCACCGCCGGCGCACAGGCGCACTTTCAGATGGGGCAGGACCTGTCCGCCCTGCGGGATGAGGGCGTTATGATCATCGGCAGCGGAAACATCGTGCATAACCTGGCAAGAATCCAATGGGAAGCAGAGAGCGGATTTTCGTGGGCCGAGGAATTTGACGGCTATATTCGGGACAAAATCGAAAAGAGAGGATTCCCCGATGTGGTGGATTACAGAAAAGCCGGTTCCTGCGCCAAAATGGCGTTCCCGATGCCCGACCACTTTTATCCCCTGCTGTATGTTCTGGGGGCGTCGAACAAGGATGATCGGCTGACTGTTTTTAACGAGGATTGTCTGATGGGTTCGCTGTCTATGACCAGCTACCTGTTTCAGCCATAAATGAGAGCGGCCCTGCAAAGCCGTACTGAAAGTGAAAGGAACAATTGTAATTATGGATACCATTAAAATTGTAGGATTTACCGGAAGCCTTCGCAAAGGCTCTTATAATCGCGGCGCGCTGCGTGCGGCCAAGGAGCTGCTGCCCGAAGGCGCCGAGCTTGAAATTCTGGATCTATCCGCGATTCCTTTTTTCAATCAGGATCTGGAGGGCGGCGAGCTGCCGGCCCCTGTGACGGAGTTTAAGAAAAAGGTTGCTGAGGCCGACGCTTTGCTGATCGCGACCCCTGAATACAACTATTCGATTCCCCCCGTGCTGAAAAACGCGCTGGACTGGGCGTCCCGCGACGCCACGAAGCCGCTTTCCGGCAAGCCCACGGCGCTCTTCAGCGTTTCCAGCAGCGCGCTGGGCGGCGCCCGTGCACAGTATCATCTGCGCCAGGTAGCCGTGATCCTGAACCTGAAGCTTTTGAACCAGCCCGAGGTCTTTGTCGCGTTCGCGCGGGAAAAGTTTGACGCCGACGGCAACCTGCAGGACGAGAATACGAAAAAGTATCTGTCCGGCCTCGTGAACGCACTGGTCGATTTGGCCAGGGCGGAGAAATAATTCAGGCCAAAACCCATGCAATTCGGATGGAGAAAGCAATCCATGGAAAACAGCAGCAAACAATTACCGCCCTCCTCGCGGCGAGCACGCAGTCTGCGCGTATCGCTGACGCCGCAGGAGCGGGAGCAGTTTGAACGGTACGCGCGGCAGCTTCTGGATCACCCGCAGGTGCTTCAAATGGAGCGTTTTATTCAGCACGGCTCGGTCAGCTGCCTGGAGCACAGCGTAGCGGTCGCCGAGCTCAGCTTCTGGATTTGCCGCAGGCTGGGGCTGCGCGCGGATTTGAACAGCCTGGTGCGCGGCGCGCTGCTGCACGATTTTTTTCTGTACGACTGGCATGAAAAGGCTCCGGACCGCCCCGGGCTGCATGGCTTTACGCATCCCAAGGCGGCGCTGAAAAACGCCGAGCGCCTGTTCCCGCTGAGCGAGCGGGAGCGCGACATCATTGAAAAGCACATGTGGCCCCTCACACTCGGGAGCTGCCCCAGATTCCGCGAATCCGCGGTTGTCTGCGCTGCAGACAAATGTTGCTCCCTGTGGGAAACCTTCTTCTGCCGTTCCACCAGGCAGCCCTGAACAGACAGATGATAATAAAAAAGCGGGCGGTATAACCATACCGCCCGCTTTTTCTATTTTGTCCGCCACTCATCAAAAACACCCGGTCGCCCGAAAGGGCGCACCGAGTATTTTTCTTTTACGTTCACACCGTCAATTTCAGGAAAGCGTCCGCAAAGCGGTTTCTTTGCTGCGGGCTTCCAAGCGGCGGGCCCGCGCCCGCTCCTTAATGAGAATTTCACGCAGCGTCTGCAGGCGAAAACGGTTGTAGCGCTGAATGCACACAAACGGCAGATTCCCCAGAAAAATCAACCCGGAGAACACCAGGCCCATCACCCACGAGGAATTGACGATGATAACCACAACCACGCAGATGCAGTTTTTCAGGTGCATCCATTCTCCGCGGCAGGTCTCGAGCATGAACTCATCGATATATTCTGGAGAAACGCGCGTCAGATGCTTTTTCGAGAAGCCGTCTTTTCCAATATATTGGGGGACGCTGTCTTTCCACAACTGAATTTTCAGATAAGTGCGGTACCACCGGCCGTTTTGCTCCCAGCGGAATGCCTGATAACGGTTTTTCGAGGGATCAAACGTCTGCTTCGGCAGTTTAACGCAGGCAAAAAACACCACACAGTGCCACATGGTGATCATCATGACATTCCATACGATCGCGTGAGTCAGAGTAGCATTCTTGAACATAACAATTCCTTCTTCAAAAAATAGCAGCAAGTGCTTTTGGTCAAATCATCCATCATCGAATCGGCTTCAGAAAATCCCACCCCTATTTTTCGGAAGCATTGAGCGAATGATCCTATGCTCTCGGGCGCCAAATCTCTGCTTTCGCTTACGCCAAGAGGATACTAATATCATAGTCTTTTTTACAACAAAAATGTTAATAAAATATGAACGAAATGTTTCTTCCGGCGCTTTGGGCCGCTATATTGCGGCTTTGCGGCATGGTGTGGTAATATAAGAAAAAAGCGGTTCTTCCATATTCCCCCAAAATGGAAAGGGCGTTCTCAATGAAAATACGATGCCTGCTTATTATGATTGTATGCGCTGTTCTGATTGGTTATCCCTGCCATGTCGCTGCAGCGGCGACAGAATATTTTTCTGCCGCCCTTTCTGCCGAATCCGTTTATCCCGGCGAAACCGTACGCGTGGAGCTTTCGGCGAATTCCGGCGCGCTGGCCGAGGGTGAACAGCCCGCCGCATTCCGTGCGCGGCTGGAGTACGACAGCGCGCGTCTGCATTTTTTGCGGACAGAAACCTCGGATCAGATTCAAAGCGGTGCGTTTCAGTTTTATGACGACGGAGAGAGCGTGACCGGCGTATATGCCTGCGACGGCCTTTCGGCGCCCAAATTGAACGGCGTGTGCATTACTTTTATTTTTTCCGTACCGGAGGATACCGACCCCGGCTCCGCCGGCATTGCGGTTCAGATTGACCAAACCGCCGACTGGGCCGAGCGCCTGCTTCCGCAGTACGACAGAGAAACACAGCTCTCCTTTTCCATCAAGCCCGCTTTGTCGCAGGATGCGAGCCTGCTCAGCCTGGTACCCTCCACCGGCAGGCTGCGCCCCGATTTTTCGTCCGATATCGCCGAATATGAGTTGCGGGTCGGCTCGAATATCAGCTCGGTCAAATTTCAGGCGGACGCGGCGGACGGCGGAGCAGTGCGGGTGAACCGGCAGTCGCTGCAGCGGGCGGGCGAAACGACCGAAATCGTTGTGACCGTAACCGCGGAGAATAAAAAGAGCAAGTCGCAGTACCTGATCCGCGTGAACCGGGCCGAGTCACCTGCCTCTGCGGAGCCGGAGGAAAGCGCCAAGCCCGCGGCCTCCTCCTCTCCGGAAAAACAAAGCACCGGAAAGCAGACTGCGGAGAAACCCACCTCCTCTCAGAAAAGCAGCGGAAGCACTTCTTCCAAAGCCTCTGGCAGCAGCTCTTCCAAATCTGCTTCCTCCAAATCCTCTTTGAAAGCCTCATCCAAAAGCACCTCTTCCCTCGCCGCTGCAAATCCGGGAACGGCGGCAGAGCCGGAAGCTGTGCAAACAGGCGACACAAGAAGCCTGTACATCGTCGGTGGGCAGACGGACAGCCTGCCAATTTGGATTCTGGCCTGCTGTGTAATGGTTCTGACCGCACTGACGGCCTGGAATGTCTGGAACAACAGAGGAAAGCGTTAACGGGCGGGAATTTTCAAGGCCTGTTTTACAGGTCATCAGTCCAGCAGTTTTTGAGCGGGTGCATCCAGCGAATTGTACCGTTGTATGAATGAATAAAAGATCGCCCAATTTTGATGGATTTATTCCGGCTCGAAAAAGTTTCACAGAAACTTTGCGGCGAGGCCGCGAAAAACATCGAAAAAAGGCCGCCCTGTTCCGCAAAAATGCGGAGCAGGACGGCTTTTTCTGTATCTTAATGATTCAAAAGGAGGCAATGATGAAATCGGCAGGCAGTCTCACGGCAGCTCAATCAGCATCAGCGGCACGTGCTGCTGGGCGGCGTGCATATCGGTCTCGCCGATCGAGCCCTGCTTGCGCGGGCGAGGCAATGTAATTTTAATGGCGCGCGCCGCGTCGAAGCTGCTCAGGGTGATGATCTTCTCCGGATCAATATGGTACAGCTTCGAAACCAGCTCGCGGTTGATCACGCCGCTGTCGAGCACCCGGCGGTAATCCTCTTCGTTCTGGAAGATAATATCCATCGTCACTTCGAACGGGCCGGCATTTTTGCTGCGGATGATTTTCGCAATATCCTTCAAATATGTCATGCTACTTCACCTCGATATACTGAATGGGGAACAAGGCGGCCGGATCATCCACCTGCATCAGGTGGTACACGTTGAACGCGCAGACCTCGCCCAGCGGGATTTCCAGCGGGGTGAACGGCAGGCCGATATTGCCGCTGGTGGCCATTCTGCCCTCATAGGGATTGTGCAGCAGCCCGATGCGCGCGCGGTTGCAGACCTCTTGCGCCGCCTGGGGCGTGGGCGCCGCTACCTCTACGATCACGCACAGCTCCTGCGGCACAAAATCAGGGTTCGGCTCCAGATCGCCCATCACGCCGTTTTTGCCGTACACGTGGAAAATCAGCTGGCTGCCCCCGCGCTGCTCTGCGGGCAGGCCGTTCACCAGCTCGCGCACACTGTCGAGGAAGGGATCGATCTGCGAAATCAGAATCGGGTCGCGGATACCGGCAACGCAAATGCAGCGGTAGCCGCAGCGCTTTGCGCCCTCCAGCTTTACGGTATACGGGTCTGCGGGCCGGAACTGGCTGCCGCTGACCCGCACGATCTTCTCCGTTACCGGCTCGAATTTGGAACCGGACAGGTCGAGCGTTCCGCCCGGGCCGGGCAGCAGGTACGGGTGCGTTTTCTCATACAGCGTGTGCGCGGCCACCGAATAGGGGGTGCAGCGCTCTTTGTCGCCCAGCGGGATGAGATCAAAATACTCCTGATGCAGCTCACCTACCATACACCGGCTCGAGGGCTCGGTACAAAGGCCGCCGCACTCCAGAATTTTGCCCATATGCCACGCCAGCCCTGCGGGGAAGCCATTGTGCAGCGCCATCGCCGCCATGGGGGCCGGGTCGTAGCTGCGGCCCGAAATGATCAGGTTGATTTCCGGATTTTCCCGCAGCACTTTCAGGTACGGTTCCGCACCCATCTGCGCCACAATCACCGTTGCATCGTCGATGTCCTGCGCGGTCAGTGGATCCACCGGCCCACAGGGCTGTACTTTTCCCTCGCCGAGCTTTTTAAGCACGACCTCTTTGTCAATGTCCGCGTAAATCAGAGCCATATTCAGCTTCCATCCGTTCTTATGGGCCAGCTCGCGCGCAATATCCGCAAAGATCTCCACGTGCTGGTTCGTCCCGTCACCGCCCGCGGAGCTGATAAAAACGGGAATATGGTGCTCCAGCCCGGCCCGGATGAGAATCTCCATCTCCTCCGTGTAGGCGCTGCGCGTGCAGGTCATGCTGCCCAGTGCCAGCTTTTGCGGGCCGCTGTCGGTAGAACCGGAATCCACCGAGATAAAATCGGGATTCATCGCGAGCCCCCTGTTGAAGCTGTCCAGAGGGAAGCCATACCCCAGCATTCCACTTGGAACAAGCACCCGAAGCAAGTCTTTTTTCATAAAGGCACCTCGCATTTCATTTAGATGATTCTGAGAAGGAATCAGGTGATGATTTCTTATTTTTATTCTACTTGACAAAAGAATATCTGTAAAATATTATAATGATTATAAAAATAATAATTTTTGTCTTATATTATAATACTGCTTAAATAAGACAAAATGAAGCCCATTGTTTCTTTTCCGCTTTGGCCTAAAGAAGAAACAGAACCGTGAAACCAGAGGTGTAAACATGATCAATGAGCGTCAGATGGAAGCCCTGATGACGGTGGCGCGCGAGGGGAACATTACCCGGGCCGCCAAAAAGCTGTATATTTCACAGCCCGCCCTGAGCCAGATGATTCTCGGCATTGAGCGCGAGTTGGGAACGGCGCTGTTTGACCGCAGCAGCATCCCGCTGCGGCTGACTTACGCGGGGGAAAAATATCTCGCGGCCTGCATGCAGATCCACAGCATTTACGAATCCGTCACACAGCAAATTACGGAGATTCAGGACGGCAGCATCGGCCGCATCACACTGGGGATGTCGCTGCATATGAGCATTTTTATGACACACAAAATCCTGCCCCGCTTTTTTACGATGTACCCGAAATTCGATTTGAAGCTGGTGGAGAGCGCACCGCACAATCTGGCGGAAATGGTGCTTGCCGGGCAGGTAGATCTGGCGATCGTATACCTGCCGCAGATCAGCGGGCTGAGCTATGAACCGATTGCCAAAGAGCAGATTTACCTGGCGGCGCCGCCGTTTTTTTATCGCAATCTACCGGGCTGCAGCACGGGGGTCAGCAACCGGGCGCTGCATATGCGAGAGGTATATGACGCGCCGTTCATTCTGCTGAAACGGGGGCACGGCATGCGCACACTGGCGGAAAAGATTTTTTCCGACTCCCACTGCATTCCCCGCACGCTGCTCGAAACCGACAGCATCGAGGTCGCCCACCGGCTCGCAAAAGAGAATCTGGGCTTTACATTCGTGCCCTCCACCGCGATTTACTATGGGAATTATGTCAACACAAATGGTGTGTATTTCCCAATTGCAGACAGCATTTCGGAGCGCGAGCTGTTTGTGTGCTTTCGAAAAGACACCTACCGCATCCACGCGCTTGACGCGCTGATCGAGATCATCGCCGACGCGGTGCGGGCAGAATAATTTTGGTGAATCAATAATAATTACAATGACAAGTGCCCGGGCTGCAAAAAGAAAACCAGCAGCCCAGGCACTTGTCAAAATATGTTTTTAATCCAGCCACATTGCCGGAATACCACCAAAGGAAACAATCGCCATATAGCCTGCAATGGCGACAACCACCCACCCCATCGCTGTCATGATCTTGGAGTGTTTATACTCCCCAACGATGTCCTTTCTGTGCGCGGCGATCAGCATAGAGCCCAGGGCCAGCGGCAGAATCAGCGCATTCAGGGTTCCGGAAAGGATCATTACCTTGACCGGCTGACCGATAAATTCAAAAAGAACGGTGGAAAGTGCAATGAAAGCAACGATCGATCCCCTTTCATGATTATAGATGGTTTTGGACAGGGTTTTCAGGAAGGATACGGAAGTATACGCTGCCCCTACTAAGGAGTTCAGTGCCTCCGAGAAAATCAGCACGGCAAAAAGAATGCCTCCGGCAGGCCCCATGACGAATGAAAAAACCGATGCCGCAGGGTTTGAGGGATCCAGTTTGAATCCGGATACAACGGCGCTCAGTGCGGCAAGGAACAACATGATTCTTACAATAGTGGTAAGTACAATGGCGAGAGTTGCATAGCCGCCAACTTTTTTCAAATTTTTCTGTCCCACGATTCCGGCATCCACAAGCCGATGTCCGCCGGAAAAACAGATAAATCCCCCAACTGTTCCGCCGATAAGGGTGACAACGGGAAATAAGGGCAGCTCATTCGGCATAAAAGTCGATTTTAACGCAAGGCCTACCGGCGGGTGGCTGGCAACCCCAAGATATATCAGCGTAATCAGCATAAAAATCCCGGTTACCTCGCAAAATTTATCCACAACCACGCCGATGCTTTTATATGTAAACACAATGATCCCGATTACTCCGATCACGAGAGAGCCAATTTTGTAATCAAGACCGAACAGGATGTTCATGGCCAGAGCGGACGCGGCGTTGTGCGCCAGACAGAAAGCCAGACCGCCGAACGATACGAAAAACGCAATGATATGGCCAAGACCCGGAAGAACCTTATTCGCCACATCCTGAGCCCGAAGCCTGCTGGCCGCAATGATTTGCCATATGTTCAGCTGTGCGAAAATAGATATAAAGGTAACCACCAGAATGACAAACCCAAAAGAATTCCGGTATTGTTCCGTAAAAGTCGTCGTCTGCATCAGAAAGCCCGGCCCGATCGCCGATGTAAACATCAGGAACGCCGCTCCCAAAAGAGCCGATTGCTGTCCTGTTCCCAAAATGTTCTTCAGCTTTGCCCATAAGTTATTTCCGCCCGCTTGAGCGGTTTCGTCGTTTCCTTCGATATTGGCAGACTGGCTGCGAACATCGTTTTCCTGTTCAACTAAATTTTTACTCATTTCTTCACCCCTAGCTATTTTTCTGGCTTCGTATCCTAAATGATTTGTTCTTTTACCGTCTCGCCTCCTTTTTATTTTCAGACTCCGTTCAGCCTTTAGATCAGCAGCGACTCGGGAACAGAATGAACCATGGTTTTGATTTCCCCGTCGGAAAAGCCCTGTTCAATCAGCAATTCAATGAAATGCAGCATCCCCTCCCTCGGAGTTTCTTTTCCCTTTTGTCCCCTGTCTGTTGCGATAAACACGTGCTCACAGCCCACCAGGCGAATATTGCGCATCATTACCTCCACCGGGCAGGCGCCATCTGCAATATTGATCCAGTCCTTTTCCACCACCACCCCCAGCCCGGCCAACTGCGCCTGAATCTCACCGGGTACAACGGTACGTTCCCACTCCGGGTGTGTCAGAACCGTGCGCACACCCATTCGCCGCGCTTCCTTACACGCGATTACCGATTCCTTTGGGCTGACATGTCCGGTAGCAAACACGGCATGATACCGTCTGACGACCTCCAGCACCTCGTAAACTGCTGGCAGAAGCTTATCATTCTCATCCAGAACAGAAATGCCCGGCCTGTCGAAAAAGTCACCCGGCATATTTCCATATGCCAGACAATTAGCCGCGTCTCGGGTTGGCAGCCATACAAAGCTTGCCCTGAGCTTCAGCGCGCTTTCCGCCGCATATGGATTAAGTCCCCCCGCCGGCCAGTTCAGCACAACGCCGCCATAGGCTTTGGTTGCAAGGCCACTTCGCTTGTTTAGCAGCATGGCTCGCGCAGCGGTGGATTCATAATGGTTTTTAATCAGAATTCCTGCCATTTTTGCTTCACTTGCCTGCTGCAATACCTCTACGTCATCCAGTATTCGTTCGATGTGGGAAGGGGTACTGTGAACATGAAGATCATAGCCTCCTTCCAGTAACTCTGCCGCCTTTCGTTGATAGTACTCCATAAAATAGTCCCCCGATATCGCAATTTTCTATTCATTTCGTGAAGCTTCATTAACAAAATTGTAGCACGGTACGGCCCATTTGAAAAACAAGTATTTTTACATCAGAATCAAAACTTTCACTTGTGTAAGGAGCTCTGGAATCAAATATTCACTTTTTTCTATTAAATGGAAAATCCTTGAAATATCCGGCATTTCGAACTATAATGATCGTAATTTTGAAAAGTTCTTTCGATAAAACCAAATCACTATCAAAAAATCGCACAAGAAAATTTCGCTTTTTCACAAGTTATTTCTTGTGTCTGAAATGCCGGGTTGTGCCGACGGAAGGGAAACCGCGATGAAACAAAGCTTTAAGATTTTTCTTTTGGCCGCCGAAGAGCTGAGCATTAGCCGCGCGGCAAAACGAGCCTATGTAACGCAGCAGTGCGTCAGCGATCACATCAAACGCCTGGAGGAAGAATACGGTGTCCCCTTGTTCGAGCGAAAGCCGAATCTGCACCTGACGGAAGCGGGCGAAACCATGCTCAAAGCCCTGCGAAGCGTACATATTTTAGAGAACAACATGGAGAGAAATATTCATGAAATTGCCGACGGGCGCAGGGGCGCCTTTACCGTGGGGATGAGCACTTCACGCGCGCAGATCATATTGCCGCTGATGCTCAAACGCTATTACGAGCATTTTCCCAAGGTAGACGTTTCTTTCTATGTAAACGATACCGTGATTCTGGAGGAAAAGCTGCTGGACGGTACCATTGATTTGTTTCTGGGGGCCAACGCTTCTTTAAACCCGGTGTTCCACACCATGCCCCTGGCCATTGACCATATGTACCTGATCATCAGCGAAAGTCTGTTTCAGCAGCATTTTGGCAGCAAAGAAATGAAGGAATTTGAACAGGGCGCAGATCTTTCGCGCTTTTCAGAGGTTCCCTTTTCGCTGTATTACGAAACAGGTGCAGTAAACCTGATGATTCAGCAGCATCTAAAGGACTATGGAATTCATTTGTCAAATACCCCCTACCATATCAGCGACTGTGATACGCATATTCTCTTGTGTGCGTCGGGCTTGTGCGCCGCTTTGATCCCCGAAATGCTGTCGCTGCGGATTTACGAGCACAATGCCAAGTGCGACCCGGACAAGTACATCCACATCTTTCCCGTAAAAAACTTTCAATACCCGCTGCGCATCGAGTTGATCTGGCATAAGGATATTCGGCAGCCTTTCTACATCAAAGCCTTCTGTGAAATGCTGCAGGAAGAAGCCAATAAGCTGGTTTCCAGCCATAAATAATTCCTGTACACAGCGTACCTTCGCAGATTCTCATGAACTAAAAAAGAGCCAGAAAAGCCCCGCATCACGCGTGATGCGGGGCTTTTTATAAAAATTTATTTTTTAAGAGATCAACCTGCACTTATTCCCTCTCCTCCTGCGGCACAGGAGCCCGGTTCGGCAGAACCGATTCCCATGGCATGCGCAGCACCATCAGCGTAATGATCAGGGCCGCCGCGAGGTTTGAGAACAGGTTGCCCCAGAACACAGAAAGTACACCGAGGTACCTCTCCGTGGCCAGGATGAACAGGTAACGCAAAAGCCAGATGCGCAGAATGCTGATGACCAGCGGGATGCGCGTGCGCCCCAGGCCGATAAATGCGCCCTGCTGCACCATGCAGACGCCAAAGCCGATAACGGAATAAATGTAGATGTACAGAGAGGTGCGGGCCATGTCGAGCACCTCCTGGTTGCGGGTGAACAAGCCGGTGAGCGGACCGACAAAGGGAACGATCAGCGCAATCAGCACCACGGCGGTCAGCGCGCTGAATCCACAGGCGATCCACATGCTGCGGCGGGCGCGGTCCTTCTTCCCCGCACCCATATTCATGCTGACCATCGTCGTCACGGTCGGGCCGAACGCACCTGTCATCGCAAAACAGATACTCGTGATGTTGCTGGCAATCCCCTGGCCGTTCAGAACAATCGCGCCGTATTTCTGCACCTCGTTGTTGATCAGATAAAAGCCCAGGTTCATCATCACGCTTGACAGCATCGTCGGCAGGCCGATTCTCAGCAGATCCATGGCGATTTCGCGGTCAAGATGAGCGCCCGGCCATTCAAGCTTTTCCTCCGACTCCCGGACAAACAGCTCGTAAAACATAATCACGCAGACAATCACGTTCGACAGCACCGAGGAGATCACACAGCCGATGATGCCGAGAGGGATCAAATAAATAAAGAGGAAATTGAAGAGGATTTTCAGCAGCAGAAGCAGCAGCATCCGCACAAATGTCGCCTCGGGCTGGCCGGCGGCGTTCTTGACGGCGTTATAGACCGCCTCCATAAAATAGAACGGCATCGCGAACGCGTTGAGCACGAGATACAGCCAGACAATATCCGATATTTCCTTCGTGACGATCGCCGAGATCGGAAACGCCAGCAGAATCATCACCGGGATGGAAGCAATGCCAAGCAGGAATGCCAGCAGGATCAATTGAGAGGAAATTTTTTTCCCCTGCACAAAATCACCGCGCCCGTTTGCCTGGCCGATCACCGCCATGCCTGCCGAGCCAAGCCCCTGCGACAGCGCGACGACCATATTGAGGATCGGCACACAGTATGTAACTGCGCTGGCCACATACGGCCCCGCAATATTATTGATGAACAGCCCATCCGACAGCGGCATCATGGACTGTACCAGACCCATCATCAATGATGGCATCGCGAGCAGCATCAACGTTTTGGAAATGCCACTGTACAAAATCATGTCGCGTCTTTCACTGGCGCTTGCATTTAAAAAAGGTATTTTCATGCGCATCCGTCTTTCTGCATCCAGCAACAATCACACTTTAGGGGTGCCTGATACTGATTGTCCACTGAACAGCAAAAACAAAGCTTTGGTTTCTCCTGTTTGATGGAAGATCAGTAGGATTTCGACACCCGATTATACGAATGGTTTTATTGTAGAGGAATTTTACAGGAATGTAAACCTTTCTTTACCAGAAAACAACATACAAAGTAATCTGATAAAAATAGTCAGGCCGCTGAAAATGATGGGAAGCGGGCTGCAAATGCTGAAAAGAAGGGAGCGTACTTGTTGCATATGACCGAACTGCCAGAGTACAGCTATTTATTCCGCGTTTCTCACCGCTTTTTTGGCAATTGGAAACTTTTTTCTTTTTCCCGCATAAGCTGGCTATGAATCATCGAACGGCCCGGTCATCAGACTCCCCAAACAAAGGCTGCCGCACGAAATCGTGTAAACCACCAAAAAAATCAATTCAGGCAGTATAATTTTCGCTTTTGATGCGAATACTTTTTTGTTACGGAGCATTGACAGCCGGTAATCCGTTTGTTATAATTACTCGTGTGAAAACAGTAATGGCGCTGTAGGTACTTAGGATACCTGCAGCGTTTTTTTGTTTATCAACCCAAAAGGAGGCAGCCGTATGAGTAAGATTCCGGAGATTTTTGGAAGCTTGGTATTTAACGAAAGTGTTATGAAAGACAGGTTACCCAAGGATACTTACAAGGCATTAAAGAAAACAAGAGACGAGGGGATTCCTCTTGATGCTCAAGTGGCGAATGTTGTTGCGAACGCCATGAAAAACTGGGCAATAGAAAAAGGAGCAACACATTATACCCATTGGTTCCAGCCCATGACGGGCATCACCGCCGGCAAACACGACGGCTTTATCAGCCCGACCGGCGACGGCAGGGTGATTATGGAATTCTCCGGCAAAGAGCTCATTCAGGGCGAGCCGGATGCTTCCAGCTTCCCGAACGGCGGTATCCGCGCCACTTTCGAAGCCCGCGGCTACACCGCGTGGGACCCGACCTCTGACGCGTTCATCAGAGACGGCTCCTTGTTTATTCCGACTGTATTCTGTTCTTACGGCGGAGAAGCTCTGGACAAAAAAGCGCCGCTGCTGCGCTCGATCTCTGCTTTGAACAAGCAGGTGATTCGCGTATTAAAGCTGTTTGGCCACGACGATGTAAAGAGCACCAGCGTTACCGTCGGCCCCGAGCAGGAGTACTTCCTCGTTCCTGAGGAAAAGTTCCTGCAGAGAGAGGATCTGGTATATACCGGCCGCACCCTGTTCGGCGCAAAGCCGCCCAAGGGCCAGGAGCTGGATGACCATTACTTCGGCGAGCTGAAAGTCACGGTTGGCGATTTCATGAAAGAAATGGATGAAGAGCTGTGGAAGCTTGGCGTCCTGAGCAAAACAAAGCACAACGAGGTTGCCCCGGCGCAGCATGAAATGGCTCCCATTTTCACCCACTGCAGCCAGGCTACAGACCAGAACCAGCTGACGATGGAAGTGATGAAGAAGGTCGCCGCCCGCCACGGGCTGACCTGCCTGCTGCACGAAAAGCCGTTTGCACGCATCAACGGCAGCGGCAAGCACAACAACTATTCCATCTCTACCGACACCGGCATGAACCTGCTGGATCCCGGCGATTCCCCGACCGAGAACGCCCAGTTCCTGCTGTTCCTCACAGCGATCATCAAGGCGGTCCACGAGCATCAGGATCTGCTGCGCATTGCCGTAGCAGATGCCGGCAACGATCATCGCCTGGGCGGCAACGAAGCACCTCCCGCCATTGTCTCCATCTTCATCGGCGAAGAACTCGAAAATGTTCTGAATGCGATTGAAGACGGTACCGAATATAAGGCCAAGGGCCGCCGGTTTGTGAAAATCGGTGCGGATATTCTCCCCCCCATCCGCAAGGATTCCACCGACCGTAACCGCACTTCTCCCATGGCGTTCACTGGCAATAAATTTGAATTCCGTATGCAGGGTTCCTCCAGCTCGATCGGATGTATCAATATTATGCTGAACACCATCATCGCAGACGCGCTGGCTGGCTTCGCGGATGAGCTTGAGAAAGCCGACAACCTCCCCGATGCGCTGACCGATCTGATTCGCAAGACACTCAAGGAACACAAGCGTATTGTCTTCAACGGCAACAACTATTCCGCAGAGTGGGTTGAGGAAGCCGCGCGTCGTGGTCTGCTGAACCTGAAGAGCACCCCTGAAGCGCTGGCTTACTACCCCCGCAAGGAAAATGTCGAGCTGTTTGAGCGCCAGGGTGTACTGACGGAAACCGAGCTGAAATCCCGCTATGAGATCATTCTGGAGAAGTACATCAAGCAGGTTCACATTGAGGCCCTGACGATGCTCGAAATGATCCATAAGGATATCCTCCCGGCTGTCAGCTCCTACACCGGCGATCTGAGCGCACAGGCGATCAACAAGAAGAACCTTGGAATCGACTGCGCTCTGGAAAAGGCGCAGATCGAAAAGCTCAGCGCTCTTTCCGCGAAGCTGTTTGAAGCGGCCGACAGTCTGCAGAAAGCTGTAGATCACACGGAAGAGTCCGGCGATTTCCTCAAGGAAGCCAGATACTACCGCGAAGAAGTGCTGTCCCGCATGGAAGCGGCCCGCGAAATCGCGGACGAAATGGAGCTTCTGGTGGGCAGAACCTACTGGCCCTTCCCCACATACGGCGAGCTGCTGTTCGGCGTAAAATAAATTCAATTGCCGTCTGCCCCTCATACGCGGGGCCTTGCGACCTCATAAAAAGCGAAGTGACCTCCGGACGTTTTCGTTCGGAGGTCTTTCGTTTTTATGTTTTTTTATGAAAGTGATTTTATTTCAAGCGGGTTGGTTCTTTCGCAATTTTTCATAATGTGCGTATCGAAGCCGCTTTTCCCATAGAAAACAGGACAGTCCGCGCAGCTGCGCGGACTGTCCTGTTTTGGTTCCGGCTCGGGAAACCGGAGCAATATTATATTGGAGGAAAAGCAAATCAACCCTTTACACTGCCCAGCGCGACACCGCGCACGATGAATTTGGAAAGACAAAGGTACACGATCACCACCGGGAAAATCGCCAGTGCGATCAGCAGATATACCTGCCCCATATCGAACTTCATAAAATCCGCGCTGCGCAGCTGCGCGATCAGGATCGGCATTGTCAGCTTCTTTTTGGAATCGAGGATCAGCGCTGGCAGAAAGTAATTGTTCCACGAACTGACGAAGGTGAAAATCGCCTGCACGGCGATGGCCGGCTTCATCATGGGGAGCACAATGCGGTTAAAGGCGTAGAACTCGCCCGCTCCGTCGATCCGCGCGGCCTCAATCACCTCCAGCGGCAAAGAGCTTTTCATGTACTGGATCATGAAGAAGAACACGACCGGTGAGGCGATTGCCGGAACCGTCAGCGGAATGAACGAATCCTTGAAGCCCATGCTCGCCATCAGGCGGACAAAGCCCAGGGCCGTAACCTGCGTGGGCACCATCATCACCATCAGGATGCACGAAAACGCGGCCTGGTTCAGCCGGAACCGGTACGCATGAATTCCAAATGCCGTCATGGTAGAGAAATACGTGGCAAACACTGCCGACAGCGACGCCACCAGCAGGCTGTTCATCAGGCCGCTGAGCACCGGCAGATTCGCGTTGTGCATCAGGTTTGTAAAGTTGGCCCCCAGCGAAGCGCCCGGGAAAAAGGAAAAGCCTTTTTGAATATCCGGATGCGAGCGCGTGGCATTGATGAAAAGGATATAGAACGCAAACAGAGAGAGGAACGTCAGAAAAAGCAGAACCAGATACGCGATGCCGCGACGCAGACGCAGAACGCCCAGATTTTCTCTTGCGGCGTTGTCTTTCATTTTCCAGTCCCCTCCTTCGGCTGTCTTTTCTCACGGATGCTGAAGTACACAATGACGCTCAGCACGGCGGAAACCACAAACAGCAGCACCGAAACAGTGCCTGCCATGCCCACGTTTTCACTGAACAAATGCTTATTCAGGTACATGACCAGAGTCAGGCTCGTGCGGTTGGGATTGCCGTTGCCGTTGGTCAGAATCTGCGGCACGTCGAACATCTGGATGCCGCCAATCAGCGAGGTGATCAGCACATAGACAAGGATAGGGCGGATCAGCGGCAGAGTGATCTTCCGAAAGGACTCGAACGCTGTAGCCCCGTCGATCTCGGCCGCCTCAAACAGTGCCGTATCAATCCCGAGGATCGCCGCCATCAGCAGAATCGTGGTGTTGCCGTACCACATCAGAAAGTTCATCAGGGCTACAAGCCCCCGGGTGCTCCATACATTTGCAAGAAATCGGTAGGGGGACTCCATCCCCATGGAGATTAAAATGCTGTTGACCGGCCCGGAATCGGAAAACAGGGTGAAAAACAGCATGGAAAACGCCGCAGCCATAATCAGGTTGGGCAGATAGATGACGGTTTTAAAGAATCCGGCGGCACGCAGATGCAGGCGCAGGTCGGTAAACCAGACCGCCAGCAGCAGAGAAAAGATGATCTGCGGCAAAAATCCCATCAGCCAGATAATCGCGGTATTGCCCGCGTAAGCGGCCAGGTCGCCGTCGGAAAAAAGGGTACTGTAATTTTGCAGCCCCACGAATCGGGGGCCAACCTGGGTCAAACCCACCCAGTAATTTTCAAAAAAGCTGTTATAAAAGGTAGAGATCAGCGGAACCAGTGAGAATACGGCAAACGCCAGAAAGAATGGGGCGATAAAAAAATATCCCCATTTGGAATAGCTTACGCCCTTTGTTTTCTTGTTTGCACCGTTTGACGCGGGATACTGCTGCGAAGAAGACGCTTCGGGTTTGGTTAACGTGGTGCCGGGCATAGAGTATCACCTCAAATCGGGGGATTGTAGAAACACAGGCCCCCGGCCCCAGGGAGCGGAAACCCGCTCCCTGAAAGGGAGGACGCCTCGTGGGACAGTTGAAAGAGTATGAGAAAAATCAGGAAGCACGCTTCAGATTCGGGTACTTTTCAATGATGGCCTTATAGAAGTTATCCAGCGCCTGATCTTTCGTGACGTTGCCGTCGAAGTAATCCTTGAACGCCTTCTGGAATTCTTCCGTCATGCCCTGATCGTACTTGGAGATATTCTTCATATTGATCTTCGGGGCCGCCTCGGCAAACAGGGCAATATGGTTCTGGCCGCCCAGGAACGTGGATTTGTAATCGCTCTTCGCCAGCTCGCCCATTGCGGTCTGGTTATTGGTAAAGTCCTCGGTATCCTCGGTGATCTTTTTCATGGTGGCCGCATCACAGGTCAGGGTCTTCATGACGTCGCGCACGAGATCGACGTTATCGCTGCCCTTGGCTCCGCAGATCCAGCTGCCGCCCCAGTAGTAGTTCGCCGGGCCCTGGCACACCGCATAATCGCCGTAAACGCCGTTGCCCACCTCCGCTTTGCCGCCCTCCGCCACAGGAGTGGCCAGCGAGTTGCCTAGCAGTGTAAAGTTGATGCCCCAGGTGGAATAGAAGAAGCCGAACACCTTGCCGTTCGGGCCTTGGTCGGCGCCCCACTCGGGAGCCCACAGAGAGGTCTTATTATTGTAGTTCTTATCGGTGAATTCCTTAGTCTGATCGACCCACTTCATCATAATGGGATCAATATGGATCGTATCGTTCGCGTCCACCCACGGAGACGTGATGTTGTTCGCGAAGGTACGATAGGAATCATCGTAACCGGAAAGCATTTTGTAGCCCTTGTCAGCCGCGGTCTTTGCAACGGCGTTGAATTTATCCCAGTCGCTCAGGGCCTGCTGCACCTTTGCGGGATCATCGGAACCCAGGATATCCTTGGCGATCGAGCGGCGATAGGCAAAGAGACCGGGAGTGGCCTGCCAGGAAACCGCTTTGAGCTTACCATTGCTGTCGGTCGCGATATCCTTGGTGTACTGGTACTGATCCTTCAGGTCGTCGTCGGTCAGGCCGACATCACCCTTCACGTCCAGTGTATAATCAGAGTCGACATATTTGAGCGCGTAGTCTGCTTCAATCAGGAAAATGTCGATCTTGTCGGCTGCGGAATCCTGTGCTTTCAAGTCCGCATCCAGCTTGTTCTGGTAAGCATTGTTTTCATTTGGAGTGATAACCCACTCCACGTTAATGCCCTCCGGCAGCTTGCCGGCATCTTTAAAGTAGGTGTTAAAGCGATCCTGGAATTCGGTATTCCATCCGTAAATGCGTAGGGTTTTGGCGGAATCCGTATTCGCAGCCGGGACGGAAGACCCTGTCGGGGCTGCCGACGAAGCGGGTGTGGTGTTGCTGCCGCAGCCCGCCGAAGAAACCAGCATCAAAGATGCCAGCAGGGCAGCCGTGGCTTTTTGGAATGATTTCATAACATAGCTCCTCCTTAAAATAATGCGTTTTTAACCTTTCTAAAAAGGGAAACTGACACAACACAAAGAGGGTTCTGCATTCCCCGCACCCGCCGAGAGCCTGAAGTTACATTTTTCGAACCGAGCTGCCGGGAATCAGATGCCCAGCCACCATCACCTGCTGGGGGATGGCCAGCTTGGGGCGTTCAATCGCCTCAACCAAACGAGCCGCGGCCTCGCGCCCCAGCACGCCGGTATCCTGCCGCAGGGTGGTAATCCTGGGGCGCAGAACCTGCGAAAGATAAATGCCGTCGTATCCGGCCACGCTGATATCCTCCGGGATATGCAGGCCGTGGCGCTCGATCTCGTTCATGCCGCCGATGAAGGAAAAATCATCGGGATAGAGAATGCAGGTGGGCCGCTCCGAAAGCTCCAGCAGCTCTCGCGTGGCCAAACCGCTGGACTTGGGATCGTGGTACAATGCGTCCTTTACGTACTCGTTCGGCACCTCAATCGAAAGCTCCGCACACGTGCGGTAAAAGCTTGCGAGGCGCTTCTGAGTGACCGACGTGTCTTCACCGTGAATATACGCGATGCGCCGGTGCCCGCACTGGTAAACGTACTCCACCAGATCGCGGATCCCCTGCACATTGTCTGACAATATGGCGGTGCGGCCGTTAAACACATGGTCGATGGTAACCGTGGGGATTTCGCTTTTCACCAGCTCGATCACCATTTCGTCGCTGAAATCCACGCTGGCGATCACAACGCCGTCGCACCCCCGGTATTTGCAGTGCTCGTAATAGCTCATGGAGGCCGAGCCGATGTTACGGCTGATGAAGGTGATATCGTACCCCAAGCGCTCCGCTTCCACTTTAAAGCTTTCGAGCACCGCGGAGAAGTACTCATGGGTCAGTCCGCTGCAGGTTTTGTCTACGAACAAAACGCCCAGATTATTGGTCCTTTTGGTTTTGAGCGAACGGGCCGCGGCATTGGGCAGGTACCCCATTTCGCGGGCGACGTTCCGAATGTACTCGCCGGTGCTCTCGCTGATATCCTTATGTCCGTTCAGCGCCTTGCTGACCGTTGCGCGGGAAACACCACATTTTTCAGAAATATCCTTGATCGTGACCATAGTATGGATCCCTCCGCCTCAGATTCTGGGATCATTATAAAGGATTTTCAGAATCGGGGCAAATGGTTACTTAATCGATTTCTGAGTTCATATTACCACCACTCTGACGTTATTTCAATAGATTTTTGAAATATTTTTTCTATTTTTTGTGATAATGTTTAAACATAGCAGAGTGTAGCCCAGTGAAATCCGTGTTTTTTCTCGTGAAACCGTTTAAAAAATCTCAAAAACCAGAATACGTTTTCGTAATGAATTATTCACATTGAAAAAGATCGTGGTCAGAAATTGTTGAAAACATGAGATATTTGGTGCCTTCCCAATTTGCTATTGCTTTTTTTCTGCAGCAGACCTATAATGTCAATATACTTAAACGATTTCGTAAATTGATGTCAATCACTTCCCTAAGCAGCCCAAAGCAGGGCTTCGGCCTGCTGACAGACGATGGATTCCTTCACTTGGCAGCCACAGTGATTGCCATGCGCTTTTGAAGGCTGATTTGAAAACTGATGATATGAGGATGGAGCGCCATGAAATACGGTTACTTTGACGATAACGCCAGAGAATATGTGATACAAACCCCGGCCACTCCCCTGCCGTGGATCAACTACCTGGGGAACGACGGCTTTTTCAGCCTGATTTCCAACACCGGGGGCGGCTACAGCTTTTATCGGGACGCCAAGCTGCGCCGTATCACCCGTTACCGCTACAACGAGGTACCCGCAGACATGGGTGGGCGGCGCTACTACATAAAGGACGGCGGCGATCTCTGGAGCCCCGGCTTTCTTCCGTGCAAAACGGAGCTGGAGGATTACCGCTGCCGCCACGGTCTCGGCTACACCGTACTGGAGGGCCGGCGCCACGGAATCCGCGCGGAGCTGACCTGCTTTGTGCCGCTGGGAAAGCCGTGCGAGGTCAATCTTCTTCACCTTGAGAATACGGGTGACACAGAGAAAACGATTCAGCTGTACAGCGCGCTGGAATGGTGCCTGTGGAACGCGGTGGACGACGCGCAGAACTTTCAGCGGAATTTGAGCATCGGCGAAGTGGAGGTGGACGGCAGCGTGCTGTACCACAAAACAGAATACCGCGAGCGCAGAAATCACTATGCTTTCTATGGAGTCAATGCTCCCATCAGCGGGTTTGACACAGACCGGGAGCGCTTTCTCGGGCAGTTTGGCTCGTGGGAGACCCCAGCGGCAGTTAAACAAGGCGTCAGCTTCGGGAGCATCGCCAGCGGGTGGTACCCTATCGCTTCCCACCGCATCGATCTTGTTCTGCATCCCGGCGAAAGCCGCAAACTGATTTTTGTACTGGGCTACGCGGAGCTGCCGCCCGAAGAAAAGTGGGAAGCGCCAGACGTGATTCAGAAAGCGCCCGCGCGCCGTTTGATGGAGCAGTTCGCCCGCCCGGAGCAGGCCCGCGCCGCGCTCCGCGAGCTTGCGGACTACTGGGACACCCTTTTAAGCCGCTTTTCTCTTGAAAGCGAAAACGATCAACTGAACCGCATGGTGAATGTGTGGAATCAATATCAGTGCATGGTCACGTTCAACATGAGCCGCAGCGCCAGCTATTTTGAAAGCGGAACCGGGCGCGGCATGGGCTTTCGCGACAGCTGCCAGGATTTGCTCGGATTTGTTCACCTGATCCCCGACCGTGCACGCCGGCGCATTCTCGATATCGCCGCCATTCAGTTTGAAGACGGCAGCACCTACCACCAATACCAGCCGCTGACCAAGCGCGGCAACGCCGATGTCGGCTCCGGTTTCAACGACGACCCGCTGTGGCTCGTGGCCTGCACCGCCGCTTACCTGCGTGAAACAGGCGACAGCGGCATTTTAAACGAGCCGGTGCCCTTCAACAACCGCGCGGGGTCGGAGCAGACGCTGTTCGAGCATCTGCGGCGCAGCATCACCTATACACTCAATCACCTGGGGCCGCACGGCCTGCCATTGATCGGCCGTGCCGACTGGAACGACTGCCTGAATCTGAACTGCTTTTCGGAGGAACCGGGCGAAAGCTTTCAGACCACCCAGAATTTTGACAGTGAGACGGCGGAAAGTGTTTTGATCGCCGCCATGTTTGTAAAATACGGGCGTGAATACGCGGAACTCTGCCGCCGTTACGGCGATGTAGAGGAGCAGCGTTTTGTGGAGCAGCGCGTACAGCAGATGGAAGCCGCCGTGCTGGAACACGGCTGGGACGGCGAATGGTTTCTGCGCGCCTACGACGCCGAAGGGCAAAAGGTGGGCAGCCGCGAATGCGATGAGGGTAAAATTTATATCGAGCCGCAGGGCTTCTGCGTGATGGCAGGCATCGGCGCACGGCAGGGGTTGCCCCCCCAGGCGCTTAAAAACGCCCGCGAGCTGCTGGGCAACCGCTTCGGCGTGGAGCTGCTCACCCCCTGCTACACCAGCTACCACAAGGAGCTGGGCGAAATCACCAGCTACCCGCCCGGATATAAAGAAAACGGCGCTGTGTTCTGCCACAACAATCCATGGTTCAGCATCGCCCACACCGTTTTGGGCGACGGTGAAAACGCGTTCGACCTGTACCGCAAAACCTGCCCCGCGTGGGTGGAGGAATCCAGTGAGATTCACCGCACGGAGCCTTACGTATACAGCCAGATGATCGCCGGGCGCAGCGCGCCACGGTACGGCGAGGCCAAAAACAGCTGGCTCACCGGAACCGCCGCATGGGCGTTTGTCAACATCAGCCAGGCGATCCTTGGAATTCAGCCGGACTTCGACGGTCTTCGGATCCACCCCTGCCTGCCGCAGGAGCTTACGCACTACCGGGTGACCCGAACCTTTCGCGGCACCGTATACCATATTTCGGTACGGCGCGCGCAGGCGGGTGAGTCTGCCGGAATTTCAATAGACGGCCAGCGCCTTTCCGGGGAACTGATCCCCCATCGGCCCGGCCAGAGCGAGTGCACCGTTGAAGTGATTCTGCCATTATAAAGCCATGTCACTTAAAAAAGTTGCCGATTTCTTCCTTCGCCTGCAGCGGAGGAAGAAATCGCCGAACCTACATCAAACCATCAAAAGGGAACGAACGATCAAGTGAGGTGCCTATGGAATTTCCGAAACAGTTTGTCTGGGGAGCCGCAAGCTCCTCCTACCAAACAGAGGGTGACCGCTCCGGGCGCGGCGACAGTATCTGGGATGAATTCTGCACTCGCCCCGGGGCCATCCGGAACAACGAGACAGGCGACATCGCCTGTGACGGCCTGCGGCGCTTCCGCGAGGACGTGCGCCTTTTAAAGCACCTAGGCCTTTCCGCCTACCGGTTCTCTCTCTCGTGGCCCCGCATTTTCCCCGACGGGCGCGGCGAGCCGAACTACGCAGGCCTCGATTATTATGATGATCTGATCGATCTGCTGCTGACCGAAGGGATTACCCCTTACGTCACGCTGTACCACTGGGATTTGCCCTTGGCACTGGAACGACAGGGCGGCTGGCGCAGCCGTGAAACTGCGCTGGCGTTTACAGAATATGCAGGCTTTGTGGCCCGGCATTTTGCGGGGCGGGTGCGCCATTACTGCACGTTAAACGAGCCCCAGTGCTTTATCGGGCTGGGCCACGGCACGGGAGAGCATGCCCCGGGCGTATGCCTGGAGGGCTCCGAGCTGTTCGCCTGCGCCGCCAACGCGCTTTTGGCGCACGGACTGGCCACGCAAGCCATCCGACAAAAAAGTGAAGAGCGCGTACAGATCGGCGTCGCCTCCACCGGCAAGCTGTGCTACCCCTTGCACGATACCGCCGAAAACCGCGCAGCCGCTGAACGCGCCTCTTTTCTTGCGCAGGGGGATCGGTGGTGGTTCACCCACACCTGGTTTCTCGACGCCATTCTCCTCGGCTCCCTCCCGCCCGAGCTGCAGGCACTCGCCGACAGCATTCCGCAGGAGGACTGGGCAATCATCCGTCAGCCGCTGGATTTTTTAGGCGTGAACGTCTACAACGGCACTCAGGTGGATGAACACGGAGAATATGTGGATCGGATTCCGGGATTCCCGCGCACCGCGCTGAAATGGCCGGTCACACCGCAGGTGATGCGCTACGGCCCGCGCTGGCTGTACCGGCGGTACCGCCTGCCAATATACATTACCGAAAACGGGCAGTCCTGCAACGATCGGATTTTTCTCGACGGAAAGGTGCACGACCCCGACCGCATCGATTTTCTGCACCGCTACCTGCTCGAGCTGCGCGAATGCTGCGCCGAGGGCGTACCGGTAAAAGGATATTTTCACTGGAGCCTGACCGACAACTTTGAATGGAACAACGGCTATGACGAGCGAATGGGCCTTGTGTATCTGCACTATCCCACCCAGCGCCGCATCGTAAAGGATTCCGCCGAGTGGTATGCCCACACCGTGCAGACGAACGGGCGGCTTTTGTAGCAGGCTTTCAGCCTTCCTCCAATGACATCTCCATTTCTCCTGATCCCGATATAGATTCGCCCGGTTCATCTGGGCCGCAGTAACCCCCGGGCACAGATCACACTCTGTGTCTGGGGGTTTACTGCCTTGTGGACAAGAAAAACCTTCCGATTCCTTTTCTGTTTTTAAAAAAGAATCCATCCGATTTTCGCTGAAATGCCCCTCAAATCGGTGTGTTTTTTGTCTGCTTTCAGAAGAAAAGAAAAAGAATTTCAAATCCGTTCATGAAATCCAGGTTGTATTTTTTTCCGGTTTTGTGCTATGATAAGTCCGATTTACTTTTCAGAATGATAACGACCGGAGGCTTCTGTACCATGGATATCTCTACCCACAAACGGCGCAAGCTTCTTCCTGCGGCTGCAGCCGTTCTTTTCAGTTTGTCGGTTTTTTCCGCCACTGCTTTCGCGACCAGCAACATCCCCCCGCAAGGGCAGGAGATCAACGCTGGTGTTTCGCAGGGCACTCAAGGCACTATAGACGATGCGCCGCAACCGCCCGATGTCTCTAACGGCGCTACTGATCCAAGCAGCGGTGGGCAAACTGATCCCGAATCCTCAAACGGCGGCGGGGACAACCAGAACTCCTCCGATACGAACGGGCAAAGCAGCTCCGGCACCGATCAAAGCGGCGGAACCGAGAGCGGCGTCACAAGCAACCCCGACGAAACGATAAGCAGTCAGCCGGCTGAGGAGCCCGGTGAAACAGAGAGCTCCTCCAGACCCACCAGTCATGAACCGTCCTCCTCCAAGGCGCCGGTGTATGTTGCACCGCCCGCGGGCGTGGCCTCCGCTGACCCAGACAGCCGCGCACCCACCGACTTTACCTCTGACGATTTACAGGGTCTGCTTTCCGGCGCGGGCAGCGGCCTTGCCAGCACCGACGGATTTTTGAGAGAGGATACGCCGACAAACGGCAGCTCCTCCGGCGGCACTTCGAGCCTGCTTCTCGGCGGCATCGCACTGATTCTCGCCGGTGTGGCCGGTGTGGTTCTGTTTGTATACCGCCAGTTCTTCCTCAACAGAAGGCGTTCAGCACCTGCCGGCGTTACCGGACCGCTGCCCGCCATCCCCATGCCGAAGCCCGCTCTCAAAAAGGCTCCGTCTGCTCTTCCCCAGGCGCTCGACGAAGGCATTGAGCCCGCTGCTCAGGCACAGCCCCAAGAAATCCAATCACCAGTAGAGGCTCCCAACCTGCCCTCCGGCGAATATACCGATATCAGCTCCGGCCGAACCAGCGGACCTGACCGCGACGGCTTTGACTGGGATAAGTTCTTTAAGAACATTCCGCCGGAAGATTCTCCAAAACAGTAGAAAAAGCACCATTTTATGGAGCGAATTGTTTCTAATTCGTGAACAATCTGTAAAGATTTTTCGTACCTGCTTTACCTTTGGAACTTTTTTGGGTAAAATAATTACAAATATGTTACACTAATAAAAAAGTTTTAACTTTTCCAAAAAAGATATTCCAAAGAGGAGAATCTAAAATATGAAAAAAGCACTTTCAGCCCTACTGCTGGTGTGTGCCATAGGATTTTCTATGGGAGGCTGCTCCGGAGTCAGTTCGAGCTCCTCTTCTCCCACGGATCCGTCCTGGAATACAGTACGGACAAAAGATACACTGGTCGTAGGTGTGGAAGAAAATTTTGAACCGCTGTCTTTTTACGATAAAGACGGAAACCTGACGGGATTTGCCGTAGAGAGCGCCCGCGAGGTAGCGCAGGAACTGGGTGTTGCGGTTGAGTTTAAAACACTCTCCCCCTCCAAAGCCCAGCAGGCCCTGAACAATGATGAGATCGACTGCTTCTGGAGCAGTTACAGCAAGCCCACCCAGCAAAGCGAATTGTCGAACCTGACGTTTGGTTACATGAAGAGCAGTCAGGTTGTGTTCGCACTGGCTGACGGCCCGCTGAATAATCTGGCCGACCTGAAAGGCCAGCGGGTTGGCGTAAAGGAAGGTTCCGGCGGCCAGCAGGCGGTAGAAGCATCCACCGCATTCAAGAGCTGCCTGGCGCAGCTGGGAACGTATCAGGATTACGCCCAGGCCAAGAGCTCTCTGGACAGCAAAAGGATCAGCGCCGTGATCATGGACGAGGTCTCCGCTGAATATTATCTGAAGCAAGCGCCCGAGCAATACCGTATTTTGGGACAAACTGGGTCTGACCCCGCCGAAACGCTCGAAACCGGAAATTATTCCGTTGCGTTCCGAAAGGCAGACGAAAGCCTGACCGTTAAAGTGCAGGAAGCGCTGAATGAACTGTCTGAAGACGGAACGATTTCAAAGCTTTCAAAACAATGGTTCGGAACAGATTTGTCCGCCGCTTCTTCAACCTTATAAGGCTGGACAAGCTCTGAAAAAGTAGAGAACCCCTGTGCTTTACGCACAGGGGCTTTTTTATTATCTCTTCTCTCGCCTGTTTTCTCCGCCGCTTGCAGGCATAAAAAACGCCGGATTTCTCAAATCCGGCGCACTTATTCCAAATGTGACAATTTTTCGCATCTTTACAATTTATCTTGCAATCTAACCCAAAAAATGGTAAGCTGTACCCGTAAGGTACAATTAAGTGCAAAGCGGGGAGGGGTGCACCACCACCCATCCCCTGCTACGGAGAGTAGGCCTCCATAACAACAGCTTTTGCTGCGAATTGCAGACACAATTATAACCCATTTTGCCCCTTTTGTACAGGGGCAGGGTGAGGAGAAGGGATATATCGGGGGTTCTTCTCACTTTCGTGGAATTGTGTATTGCACTTAAATGGTAGCGCTGTGTTATGGAAGCATCCCTTTTGCCGGGGGATTCCGTAATACGCGCTTTTTTGCTGCCTTACAGACAGGGCAAAGCGGGGCCGTTTTTATAAATTCAAATTTCAACCATTATTCCCAATGATTGATTTGCTTCTCTGTGAAACCGCGGGCCTCTCCCCAGAGCTGTGGTTCCGGCTCCGTCGCGCCGTTGTCTGTAAGAATGCAATTCGCCGCACAAATCACCCTGTGCGGCTGATCGGCCTTTGGCCGAAAGCGCCATCCCTCGTTTGAGGGGTGGCGCTTCTTTTTTGAGCAGGCTGATCCTGCAGCAGGTTAAACCTGCACATACGTCGCGGCAGGCTAAGCCTACGCGTACACCGCAGGGAAGTGTAGAGAAAAGTCCGCGCTTCGCGCTCCATTGTCGCGCGTGCGCTGGCTGTTTTCACGTGGAAACAGCCTTCTATCTGTAATTATTATTTTTATCTTTACGGATTCCCCGCGTGAATTCTGCTGGCACAGGGCTTGCCCCTCATGCCGGGGCGGGCACTTACTTTCGTGAAAGGACAAAAGTAAGCAAAGGCCTTCCAAAGGACACCTTTGGAATCCGTTTGGGGAACGG
>OFCQ01000114.1_pt1 | contig 53678 bp, 66 predicted proteins | sample 1520861 | NCBI WGS metagenome assembly OFCQ01 (sample SAMEA2699036, study PRJEB24076) | metagenome | biome: Human gut stool | place: Spain | collected 2012-11-21 | reverse complement strand
GGAGTTGCTAAAGATGAAAAAACGATTGATGTGCTTTTGTTTGTGCTCAGTAATTGCATGCATATCAGCAGGGGCTGTATCTGCTGATGCTGCGGTTCAGCCAAGAGCGGGGGTATACACGTATCAAAAGTATGTTGAAAGTTCTTATTCCTTCGGTTACGGTACGCCCATTGCAGTAACCCCGCAAGTGAGAGGACCTGCTACGATAAACTACGGACAAAGCAGGGGTGTAACGAGTACATTTTCGGCTTCTCTAACCTCATCTGATATTAACTCAATCATAGCAAAATTAGGAACCAGTTACGCCAAGAGTGTATCTACTAACGAAAACTTTGGCACGACTTTTGCAGTAGCGAAAAATCAAGTGAGAAGAGTCTACTTTAAGCCTAAAATAAGAAATACGGCTGGAAAAATAGAAAAGTGGAAAACGGATGATACGGGATTACATTCTAAGTTGCTTTCTACTAAAGATGCAAGTGGAAAAGTGATATTAAAAGTAGGTGAATTTGCAGAAGGGGTATACTATGTCGCTCCTTAAAAAGGTTCATTCTATTCTAATTGCAGGCGTGTTTCTTCTTTTAGGAGTACTGTCTGCTTGTACACCGGAGGATACTACAGACTATTTTGATCGTCCCGACTTAGCGATACGGTCCTCTTTTACAGAAGATGATCGGGATCTAATCGTGGTTCTGGACAGCGTGACGTTTCATACCGGAAGCATCCTTTCTGTTGTATATCATCCCGGTGAAAAAAGTATTGCAAAGGTCATTATCGGAAAAAAATCCGAGAGTCAATATTATGTGGTAGAAAGAACACCTTGGTCTATGATTGGAAATGTTGAAACTGGCGGCGAGCAGTCCAAAATGGAGTATGCGGTGCATTCAACGCATGAAACTGACGGGGAAATCAAACGGTTTTGTGTCTGGCAGGGTTCCTACACGGAGGATGATCTGAAAGAGATATTGGCAAGTTTTGAACAAATAGACGTATCAAACATCAAGGAGCCTTACCCCAATGTCTATTTGGTGTTTTATTAAATTTTTTTATGTAGAAATTTTTTTGCCGGAGATTCCGGTTTGTGTTTTATGGAGCAGACCGCAGATCAGGATACTGTGGATAGCATGAATTGAAAAGAGCATTCTCTCTGCGGAAGAAATCCCGGTAGGAAGAATGCTCTTTTTCATTATATATAGAGAGCTCAGGGAGCAGCTTCCAGCTCCCGGTAATTTCCCAGGAAAGAAAAGCGGGGAAGCTCCTCATACAAGGCGGCAATCAAGTCCAGTGTGTCGGCCTCATGCACATTGCCGGAAAAATCCAGATAGAAATCATACTCAAAGTTTTTGTCCGCGAGCGGCCGGGATTCGATTTTCGTCAGATTCAGGCCGTGGATTGCAAAACGCGATAAGACCCCGGAGAGTGAGCCGGTGGTGTGCGGCAGGGAAAAGCACAGGCTGATCTTCTGCGCATCCGGCGGGATGATCGGGCCGCGGCACACCGCCACAAAGCGGGTGCAGTTGCTGTGGGAGTTCTGGATGTCATGGTCTAGAATGGTCAGGCCATAGGTCTCCGCCGCCTGCTGCGAACAGATCACCCCGATGCTGCCGCCCTGCTGTGCAGCCATTTTCGCCGCGGCTGCTGTGTTGCTGAACGGCTCGGCCGAAAGGCCGTTGTTATTCAGATATTCCGAGCATTGGGCCAGTGCCTGCGGGTGGGAGTACACCGTTTTCAGCTCCTCACGCCGTGTACCCTTTGGAACAGCCAGACAGTGATCAATTTTTACCGTGGTCGCTGCCGCGATGAAAAAGCGGTACTTTAAAATCAAGTCGTACACCTCGGTGACAGAGCCTGCGGAGGAATTTTCAACGGGAAGGATTCCAAAATCCGCCGTGCCCTGCCGGAGCGCCTCGAATACATCGCCGAATGCGTGGGAGAAGCTGAGCTCCCCCTCCGGAAACAGTCGCAGTGCCGCCTGATGTGAATAGGCTCCCTCGGCGCCCTGGCAGGCAATACGCCCACCGGACGGGAGTCGGTCTCTTGCGCTCTGAATCAGGGCGCGCAGATCCTCTCCGCTGCCGAGCAGTCGGTGCTGTAACGAGCGGCTGGCCTCCATGCACGCGGCATAGATGACCCGAACCTCTCTGCCGTATTCTCCGGCGCGGCTCTCCATGCGGTCGAGAATTTCGCGCTCGCGATCAGGATTGAGTACCGGGCCGCCGGATTTCTGTTTGACCGCTGCTACCTCACGTCCGCAGTCGAGGCGAGCCGTGAGCAGAGGCAGCAGTTGATCGTCGATCTCGTTGATTTTTGTTCGGATTTCCTCGAGTGTCATCACAGTCGCCCTCTTTCCGCCATCAAATTGACAAGTCCCACCGCTACCGCGGCTTCCACTACCGGAATCGCGCGGGGAACGATACACGGGTCATGCCGCCCATGAACAACCAACGGCTCATTTTGCAGAGTGTTTAGATTCACCGTGTTCTGCTCCTGGCCAATGGAGGGAGTGGGCTTGAACGCCGCGCGCAGGATCAGAGGCATGCCGGTGGTGATGCCGCCAAGAATCCCGCCGCAATGGTTGGTACGGGTTTTCACCTGACCGTTTTCGGCGGTGAAGGCGTCGTTATTTTCGCTGCCGTGCAGAGAAGCGGCTGCAAAGCCGTCTCCGAATTCCACGCCTTTTACGGCGGGAACGCCAAACAGAATAGAGGAAAGCACATTTTCCACGCCGTAGAACATCGGCGAGCCGATGCCCGCGGGAACCCCGGTGACGGCGCATTCCACCACGCCGCCCACGCTGTCGGTAAATTTGCGGGCCGCCTCTATCTCCTGCCGCATGGCGGCTTCGACAGAGCGGTCGATCAGGGAGAAGTATTCTGTGGAAAGGCGCTCCAGCAGAGCGTCCGGAACCTCCACAGGGTCAAAGGCTGTGTCCGTTACAGACGCAATGCGCAGAGCGTGCGCGCCGATGCGGATTTCGTGTACGGAAAGAATCTGGCGGCACACCGCGCCCGCAAAGGTGAGCGGAGCGGTCAGCCGACCTGAAAAATGCCCGCCGCCGCGCACATCGTTCGCTCCGTTGTAGCGCACGGCCCCGGTGTAATCCGCGTGGCCGGGGCGCGGCAAAACCCGCAGACTCTCGTAATCGGAGGAGCGGGTGTTGGTGTTCTCAATCATTCCGCACAGCGGCGCGCCAGTGGTTTTGCCATTCAGCAGCCCGCTGACAATGCGGACACGGTCACCCTCGCTGCGAGGGGTGGAGGCCAGATCACGCCCAGGCGCGCGGCGCGCCATCTGCAAAGCGAGCTGCTTCTCATCAATGGAACAGCCTGCGGGCAGATTATCGAGCACCACGCCGATGGCCTCGCCGTGGCTTTCGCCGAAGATGCTGATTCGTACAGAGTCCCCGAAGCTAGATGACATTGGCTTTTCCCCCTAACCGGTTGTATTCCTCAAAGAAATTAGGATATGATTTTGCGACGCTCTGCGCGTCGGTGATGATGGTGGGTGAGGTTCCCCGCAGTGCGGCGATGGCCACTGCCATTACGACCCGGTGGTCATTGCAGCCATCAACGCTGCCGGGTGAAAGCTGTGATACCCCATCGATCACAAGCCCGTCAGGCTGCTGGGTGATTTTTGCGCCGAGTATCAAAAGAGCATTCGTCATCGCATCCAGGCGGTCGCTTTCCTTTAATCGCAGGCGGGCGGCGCCGGTGATGACGGTGCGCCCCTCGGCCAGCGCGGCGGTGGCCGCCAGCACCGGTACCAGGTCGGGAATCTGCGCGGCGTCGATTTCAATGCCGCGAAGCGGCGCACCCGATACGGTCAGTATATCGCCCTGCCAGCCGATCTGCGCGCCGAAGCGCTGGAACAGCGCGGCAGATTCCCGGTCGCCCTGCGCGGAGTCGCGGCGCAGACCGTGAATCGTAAGCTCGCCGCCGAGCGCACCTGCCGCAAGAAAGAACGCCGCCTGAGACCAATCGCCCTCCACGGTGTAATCGCGCGGCTGAAACTGCTGCCAGCCGGGAATATCCCAGCCGTTCTGGACAGTTCGGATTTCCACGCCGAAATCGCGCAGCACCGCCAGCGTTAAATCGATGTACCCGGCGGATTCGAGCGGGGTGGTCAGACGGATGCGGCTGTCGCCCGGCAGAAGCGGGAGCGCCAGCAGCAGCCCTGTGATAAACTGGGAGCTGATGTTCCCCGGCAGCGTGTACTCACCGGGAATCAGGCCGCCATCAACCGAAAGCGGAAGTCCGCCCTCGCTTTGGAGCACGGCGCCATGGGGCGGCAGGCATTCGAGATAGGTATTCAGCGGGCGATACGGCAGTCGACCCCGGCCGGTCAGCTCGGCGCGGATGCCGAGTGCCGCCAGTATGGGAATGAGAAAGCGCAGGGTCGAACCGGATTCCCCGCAGTCGATCTCGGCCTCGTCCTCCCATTTTCCGCTGCTGTTGACGATGAGGGCATCGCCCTCTCGGCGAACCTCTACGCCCATCGCCTGAATCGCGCCCAGCGTGGAGCGCATATCCTCCGAATCCGCCACATGATACAGCCGGCTTTCACCCCGGGCCAGTGCGGCGCAGAAAATCGCGCGGTGTGCGGCGCTTTTGGAGGGGGGAACTGTCACGGAGCCGCATAGCCGGGCAGGGGATATGATTGCTCGGTTCATGCGTGCCCCTCCTTTTCCTTTATTATAATAGGAAGAAGCTCTTGCTTCGGAATGGGATGCACAAAGGATTGGCCGATCTCACGCAGAAGAATCAGGTTGAGCGTGCCGCCCATTCCCTTTTTATCCATTGCGGCGGCTTTTGCCAGACTTTCCGCCGGCGCGTCGTCCTCTGTGGGCAGATGGTACTGCCGCAGCAAAGCAGAGATTTCTTCTGCAGTGCCGGATTTTGTCAGGCCAAGCGCCTCACCTGCACAGGAAATTTTCACCATACCAATGCCCACCGCTTCGCCGTGGGTCAGCTTTCCGAACGCATAGTGCTTTTCCAGGGCATGCCCCAGCGTGTGGCCAAAATTCAGCAGCATGCGCTCGCCGGTGTCGAATTCGTCATCCTCCACCACACGGCGTTTACAGTCTACGCACTCGGTGATCATCTGCTCGAGCACCTTCGGGTCTTTTGACAGATCGTTGTCGCGGATCAGCTCGAACAGCTGGCGGCTTTTGATACAGCCGTATTTGATGGCCTCAGCCATGCCGTCCGAGAAAAAGCGGGGCGGCAGAGTGGCGAGCGTGTCGGGGTCGATCAGTACCAGGCGCGGCTGGTGGAACGCGCCCACCAGATTTTTGCCCTGCGGCAGGTCTACGCCGGTTTTGCCGCCGACGGAGGAATCGATCTGCGCGAGCAGCGAGGTGGGAATCTGAATAAAGCCGATGCCGCGCAGGAACGTGGCGGCGGCAAAGCCGGCCATGTCTCCTGTGACACCGCCGCCGAGCGCCACGATGAAATCGGTGCGGGTCATCTTCTGCTCGGCCATGGCCGCATAAATCTGTTCAATGGTGGAAAGACGCTTGCTCTCTTCTCCGGCGGGGAAGGTGAAAACATCGGGTACAAAGCCCGCCTTTGCCAGGGAATCCGCCGCACGCCGGGCGTACAGCGGGCCGACGTTGCTGTCGGTAATGATCATGGCCCGGCCGCCCTCGCGGAACAGCGCGCTTGCCTGTTCTCCCAGCTGGTCCAGGCAGCCGCGCCGAATCAGAATCTGATAAGGGTTTGAGGTTTGAATCGTCAGTTCCATTTATTCTCCCAGCCTTTCCTTAATCTCCCGGCCCCGCCGCAGCAGGCCGCGAAGTGCTTCGCGGTCATTTTCCGCCACAGCGTTCCGAATTTCTGTCAGATGCCCGAGCAGGGTATCGATTTCGCGGGTCAAAGGCTCGCGGTTTTCCAGGAACAGTTCGCTCCAAAGCGTTTCGTTGATGCGCGCCACGCGGGAAACGTCACGGTAGCTGCCTGCGGAGTAGCCGGGGTGCTCTGGGCACAGCGGGCTCATCACATACGCGCAGGCCAGCGCGTGGGGCACCTGAGAGGTAAATGCGATCATTTCGTCGTGGTGCTCCGGCGTGGTGGCGATGGTGCGGGCTGCACCGACCGAACGGGCCAGGTGTTCCATCAGCGCCAAGGCCTCGTCCGGCGCTCCACAGGGGATCAGCAGGTAGCTGGCTCTCTCGAACAGATTAGCTTCGCTTGCCGCAAAGCCGTTCTGCTCCTTTCCCGCCATCGGGTGGCCGCCGACGAAGGTAAAGCTGAATTCGCGGGCAAGCTTCGTCAGTTCGGGGCAGATATATCCCTTCACCCCGCAGGTGTCGCTCACGAGCGCGCCCCCGAGCAGCGCGCCTTTCTTTTGCACAAAGTCGATGCAGGCCTGCGGGTAGCAGCATAAAAGGATCAGGTCGGCACGAGAAAGCGTGCCGTCGTCCGCCTCGGCGGAAATCGCGCTGCAAAGAAGCGCCTGATGGATCACCTCCGGGTTCTGGTCGATCCCGGTGACCCGGTGGCGGCGGCTCCGCGAAAGAGCTTTGGCCAAAGAGCCGCCGATCAGCCCCAGCCCGACAACGACGATATCGAGCTCGTCAGGATTTCGTTCTTCCGGCGCGCGTCGGCCGGTGTGTGGTGTTGGTTGCAAAATTCACACTCTCCTTGCCAAATCGTTCGGCCGGTGCGGCCGTTTGCCGCATTATCGTGTTTTGCCGAATACCTTGCCCACCTCGAACAGGCGGGAGGAAACCCTGTCGAACTGGTCGGGAGTCAAAGACTGTGCGCCGTCGGAAAGCGCGTGCGGCGGGTCGTTGTGCACTTCGATGATCAGACCATCGGCTCCGGCGGCCACTGCGGCCATCGCCAGCGGCTCTACCAGCCAGGCGATGCCGCCTGCGTGGCTGGGGTCTACGACGACCGGCAGGTGAGAAAGCTTCTTGAGCACCGGCACGGCAGAAATGTCCAGCGTGTTGCGGGTGTAGGGTTCAAAAGTGCGGATTCCCCGCTCGCAGAGGATGACCTGCTCGTTGCCGCCCGCCATGATGTATTCTGCGCTCATCAGCAGCTCTTCAATCGTGCTGGAAAGGCCGCGCTTTAACAGGATGGGCTTGTTGATCTTGCCGAGCTCTTTGAGCAACTCGAAGTTCTGCATATTGCGTGCGCCCACCTGAATGATGTCGACGTCCTCGAACAGCTCAAGGTGTGAAACGCGCATGATCTCGGTGACGATCGGCAGGCCGGTTTTCTTCTTTGCCTCACTCAAAAGCTCGAGACCCTCGGCCTTCATGCCTTGGAAGGAGTATGGGGAGGTGCGGGGCTTGAACGCGCCGCCGCGCAGGAACTTGGCGCCCGCAGTCTTTACGCGTTCCGCGATGCCGCAAATTTGTTCCTCGCCCTCTACAGAGCAGGGGCCGGCAATCAGGGTGAGCGAGCCGTCGCCGATTTTCTGTCCGCCGGGGAGGGTGATCACCGTATTGTCCGGATGAAACTTGCGGTTTGCCTTCTTGTACGGCTCCTGCACCCTCTTTACGCTTTCCACCAGGTCCTGCGCAGCGATATAGTCCATGTCTACGATGGAGGTATCGCCGATCAGGCCAAGAACGGTTCTCTGGGTGCCTACCCAGGTGTTCACCTGAAGGTCGTAATGGCTGGTCAGCCTCTCAATGAATTGTTCCAGCTGATCGTTTGTGCATTCCGGTTTTAATACGATGATCATAATAGTACCCTCCTGTATTGAATTTGGGTAAAAAAATAGGGACGAGGCTGCCAGGCAGCTTCGTCCCTTCTAATATTACCCTGCAAAAATTAGCGGCGTTTGGTACGCCCTGTGCAAGAAGTAAATTCAGACCGACGGAAACAGTCACGGCAGTATTCGGAGCATGCGAAAAAATCCCACGCAAAATAATAGCGGGGATAGCCAAAGCTTGTAAATCGCACACTGTTACGAATAACGTCCATGAAAGAGATTCCTCCGATTTTCGTTTTCAACTTGCGTTCATGATAAACAATCTTAAAAAATTTGTCAAGTGTTTTCGCCGAAAAAAAGTTCAGCTTTTTGTAAAATTTGTTCTGAGACCGTATCGGGGTCGTGGTCGGCATCCACGCAAAGCTGCGCTACGGCGCGGTATAAGGGCATTCTTTTGGCATACAGCGCGCGCAAAAATTCCTGCCGGTCATCCCGCTGCAAAAGCGGCCGGTCGCTCACGCCGTCAAGGCGGCGCTCCAGCGTATCGAGGGAAGCGTCCAGCAGCACGATGACGCCGTTTTGGCGCAGGATGTCCACGTTTTCTTCTCTTAAAACCGCGCCGCCGCCGGTGGCGATGACCAGATCTTTCTGTGAGGAAAGCTTCCGCGCGGCTTCCGTTTCCAGCCGACGGAAGGTCTGCTCGCCCTCGTCGGCAAAAATCTGAGAAATGGTTTTTCCCTGCCGCTGTTCAATATATTGGTCCAGATCGAAAAAGCGCCGCCCGCTTTTCTGTGCCAGAACCTGTCCGACCGTTGTTTTCCCGCTGCCCATGAAGCCACACAGAACAATGTTGCCGCTCATCCGCGTCACTCCTTTGCTCCGCCGAACATGCGGTTCATTTCCAAAATGGCGCTGCGGCTGATTTCGGCCACGCGCTGCGGATCGAACTCCGCACCGTACCAGATGCGCTGCGCCGCAGCCGCCTGCCACACGAGCATATCCATGCCGCCCACGGCCACAGCTCCGGCGCGCCGGGCTGTCTGCAGGAACAAGGTATCTTCCGGATTGTACACCGCATCGAAAACGGCGGAAATATTTTGGTATAATTCCGCCGGAAGCGGGGGAATAGTATGGGTGTTCGGGTGCATGCCCGCCGGCGTGCCGTTCACGGCCAGATCATACGATTCGGCCGGGTCAAGCTCGTCGTAGCGGCAGACACGCACCAAAAAATCCTTCTGCTCCCGGCGCAGACGCTCGGCCAGGGTGTCCGCCAGCTCGCGGGCGGAAGAAAGGCCGCTTTCCCGCACGCAGATCGTCAGATCGGGGAAATAGGCGGCGTCGGCCAGCTCGAAAGCCATCACACGCGAAACGCCGCCGCTGCCCAAAATCAGGTTTTTCCCTCCCATGGGGATTCCCGCGGCGCGAAGAGACTTTTGAAAGCCCTCGCCGTCGGTGGTGAAGCCGCAAAGGCATTCGTTCTCGTTCTTGACAGTATTCACCGAGGAAAACGCCGCCGCTTTTTCGTCGATTTTTCCCAGCAGAGTCATGACCGCCTGCTTATGAGGAATCGTCACATTAAAGCCGTCCAGCCCGAGAAGGCGTTCCCTTTCTTCGGGCTGTGCAAGCCCCTCCGGAGAAACGGAGAACACCGTGTAGTCCGCGTCGATCCCCGCAAGGCGGAACAGCTCGCCGTGGATGAACGGCGACATGGTGTGGCCCACCGGAAACCCGATCAGGCCGAAATGACGTTTTTTCATTTGGAAACCCCTCTGAAAAGAAATAATTAGGAATGTTATAATTCCTATTGACAAAGAGAAAGATTGCTAATAATATGTGGGTAGGGAAATTGTAGCATACAATATTCTTGATTGCAAACCGAGCGCAATCATTTTTTACTTTATTCGGTAAGGAGGAAAAAGGATGGTTTTTGAGAAGGTAAAGGCGATCCTCAGCGAGCAGTTTGATGTTGAGGAGGACTCCATTACTTTAGACACATCCGTGGTGGATGACCTGGGCGCGGATTCCCTGGATGTGGTCGACCTGCTGATGTCGATCGAAGATGAATTTGAAATCGAGATTCCCGATACGGAGATCGATAACATTAAAACAGTCGGGGAACTTGTGAAATACATTGAAGAGCATGTTTAAGACTGTATAAAATCAGCAAAAAAATGGTTAAAACTGTATAATCTACAAAAAATGAAAGCCGTTGTGCCCTGCACAGCGGTTTTTTTATGATTTTTTAGTCTTTTGACTTGAAAATCACAAAGGAAGCCGATATAATGTATGGAGTTAGCATGGAAAATAAAATATTTTCAAAAGGAGAGTAAAAATCGTTGAATGAATTCAGCTTTTTAGTTGACGGCGTGCAGACTATGGCCGCCAACCCGAAAATGCTGGTCATGTGGGTAGTTGGAGCGCTGCTCATTTGGCTTGCAATTGAAAAGGATTTTGAACCTGCACTGTTGCTCCCCATGGGCTTTGGTGCAATCCTCGTAAACCTTCCCCTTCCGGGCGTGCTCGGCAACATTGTTGTTGATGCTGCTGGTCATACTACTGTTGTGGGAGCGCCGGGTATTGTTACCTGGTTGTTCCAGGCCGGTATCGAAACTTCTGAGGCGTTTCCGCTTCTGCTGTTCGTTGGTATCGGTGCGATGATCGACTTCGGACCCCTGCTTTCCAACCCCCGGATGCTTCTGTTCGGCGGCGCGGCCCAGTTTGGTATCTTCCTGACTGTTGTGCTGGCGGTTCTGCTCGGCTTTCCGCTGAAGGACGCCATGAGCATCGGTGTCATCGGCGCTGCTGACGGCCCGACCTCCATTCTTGTTTCTCAGACGCTGGGCAGCGCTTATATGGGCGCGATTGCCGTCGCGGCGTATTCGTACATGGCTTTGGTGCCGGTCATTCAGCCTATGGCGATCAAGCTGGTAACAACCAAGAAAGAGCGCATGATCCGCATGCCCTACAACCCGAAGTCCGTTACCAAAACCACCAAGATTCTGTTCCCCATTGTGGTTACGCTGATCGCGGGCATGATCGCTCCCGACTCCGTAGCGCTGGTAGGCTTCTTGATGTTCGGTAACCTGATCCGTGAAAGCGGCCGCCTCGAGAGCCTGTCGCAGACAGCGCAGGGCCCGCTGGCCAACCTGATTACCATCTTCCTGGGCATCACCATCGCGTTCACCATGCAGGCAGACCGTTTCCTGAACATCGGTACGCTGATCGTTATGGCTCTCGGCCTGTTTGCGTTTATCTTTGACACCATCGGCGGCGTTGTGTTCGCGAAGATCCTGAACATCTTCCTGCCTCAGGGCAAGAAGATCAACCCCATGGTCGGCGGCGCCGGTATCTCCGCGTTCCCGATGTCCTCCCGCGTGATTCAGAAGATGGCGCTGAAAGAGGACAACCAGAACCACCTGCTGATGCACGCGGTTGGCGCAAACGTTGCCGGCCAGATCGGTTCCGTTGTAGCCGGCGGCATTATTCTGTCTCTGGCGAAAGTATTTTTGGCTTAAAGGAGGGCTTCTATTATGAATTTGACTACATTGGCAATTGCCTTTCAAAGCGTTATAGGCCCTGTGGAGTCTGACGCTATCGACCATTCCCTTGAGCTCATGGGCAAGGGAATGCTGGGTATTTTTATCGTAATGGTGCTGATCTATGCGCTGATCGTTGGCCTGGATAAGGTGACCGGCGGCAAAAAAGAAAAGCAGTAATTAAGGAGCAAGCAAATCATGGCCGGACAAAAAAAGCTGGTAGAAGCCATTACTCCCATGGAGGAAGACTTTGCCAGATGGTACACAGATATTGTGAAAAAAGCGGAGCTGATGGATTATTCCAGCGTGCGCGGCTGCATGGTGATTGAACCGTACGGCTGGGCCATTTGGGAGAACATCCGCGATCTTCTCGACAAACGCTTTAAGGAGCTGGGGCATCAGAACGTGGCGATGCCGCTGTTTATTCCCGAAAGCCTGCTGCAGAAGGAAAAGGATCACGTAGAGGGCTTCGCACCCGAGGTCGCGTGGGTTACCCACGGCGGCAACGAGGAGCTGCCCGAGCGCCTTTGCGTGCGCCCTACCTCCGAAACCCTGTTCTGTGATTATTACGCGCGCAAAATTCAGTCCTGGCGCGATCTTCCAAAGCTCTACAACCAGTGGTGTTCTGTGGTGCGGTGGGAGAAAACCACCCGCCCGTTCCTTCGCTCGGTGGAGTTCCACTGGCAGGAGGGGCACACCATGCACGAAACGGCGGAAGAGGCCAAGGCCGAAACCGAGCAGATGCTGCGGGTGTATGCGGAGCTTTGCGAGAACGAGCTTTCGATTCCCGTGATCAAGGGGAGAAAGACCGACAAGGAAAAGTTTTCCGGCGCGGAAATGACTTATACCATTGAGGCCATGATGCACGACGGCAAGGCGCTGCAATCCGGTACCAGCCATTATTTCGGCGACGGATTCGCAAGGGCGTTTGACATCACGTTTCAGGGCAGGGATAATTCCGCCTGCCACCCCTACCAGACCTCCTGGGGGATGAGCACCCGCATTATCGGCGGAATCATTATGACCCACGGGGATAACGACGGCTTGGTTCTCCCCCCCGCAATCGCGCCGATTCAGGTTGTGATTGTGCCGGTGGCGCAGCATAAGGAAGGCGTTCTGGAAAAGGCGAGGGAGCTTGAGCAAAGGCTTAAAAAGGTCTGCCGTGTTCTGGTCGACGACAGTGATCAGTCGCCCGGCTGGAAGTTTGCTCAGTATGAAATGAAAGGGGTTCCGGTCCGTTTGGAGATTGGCCCCAAGGATATCGAGAAGGATCAATGCGTGCTGGTTCGCAGAACCGACCGAGAAAAGAGCTTTGTTTCTCTGGCCGACCTCGAACAGGCTGTGTTGGACCAGCTGGAAGCGGTTCGCAGGGGCATGTACGACACGGCGCTGAGTCGCCGCGAAAACATGACCTACACCGTCAAAACATTGGATGAATTCCGCGAGGTGGCGGACCAGAAGCCCGGCTTTATCAAAGCAATGTGGTGCGGAAGTCCCGAGTGTGAGGAAAAACTGAAAGATTTGGCTGGAGTTTCCTCCCGCTGTATGCCTTTCGAGCAGGAACAGATTACGGAGACCTGTGTCTGCTGTGGGCAGAAAGCCAAAGCGATGGTTTACTGGGGAAAGGCCTATTAAGCCATTTGCCACCGAAACGGACAAAACCGATGGAAAACGACGCGAAAAGGGGAAAGAGGATGCCAGCCATCCCTTTCCCTTTTTTCCATCCACCGAAGAATAAGGAAGAAAGAAAGGAGAAACCTATGAAAAAGCTTTGGAAAGTTTTGATAGTGTTAACGGCTGTATCAATGGCTGCTGCTGCGCTGGCTGGGTGGCGGCTCAGCCGCTGGGCCGGACGTGATGCCTGTGCGGTGGGCGTGATCGGCTCGGCGGATGGCCCTACCTCGATCATTGTGACTGACGGTAGAGGACAGGGAGTGACAAGGGCTGTTTTTCGTCTGGTCTTCTTCTTTGCAAACGCCTTTTCTTCTCTGGGTGCCTGGTGGTGCGAGCGCAGCGGGAAAGAGCGATCTGCAGGAAAGGTGGGGCGGCCATGAAAAAACTGCTTACGGTGTGTACAACGGCGGCGCTGGTGTTTTCTTCTGCCGCAGTGGTACACGGGTGGACCCAATATCGGCAGTGCTTCCCCCAGCCTGTTCTGTTTGCCAAAGAGATCGATTCACGGGAAGACCTCAAGCTTCTGGATGGCCCGACTTCCATTCTGGCCAGTGAGCGTTCGCTGCAGGGTCCCTGGGGACTGTTTTACAGGGCTTCCCTGTTTTTTGCCAATCGAATGATTTCTGCCCGGGGAACTGTGATCCGGCAAAAACAAACTACTTCTGAAAAAAGGAGGAGCTGAAATGAAACGACTGATTGCGGCAGGGGCTGCTGCTGCGCTGCTGTTCTCTCTGCTGACCGGCTGCGCGGAGCGCGGCGGGCAAAGCTCGGCGCCTTCTTCTTCCGAAGAGGTCTCCGCACCGGAGTCCTCTCAGCCGGAGTTCTCGGCTCCCGAATCCTCCGAGCCGGAAAGCTCGGATCAGGTTTCAACCGCGGCAGTGCGCCGCGAGCTGTTTCAATTTCAAAATAATGGGAAAAACTATACGGTAGCGTATCCGGTGTTTCTGGGAATGAAGCATTCGGAGGCGCTGAATGCTGCCGTGAAGGAAGCGGCGCTGCGCGACGTGGAGCAGAATGGCTATGCGGAGGAGCGGGATGCTTCGAGCAAGCAGGTAATACAGGTCACGATCCGCACCGATTACGAGCTGACGCGTCAGAGCGGTGATTTCGTCAGTGTGCTGTTTACCGTTTCATTCGGGCGCTCCGATGCTGCCCACCCGAGCAAATATACCAGGGCTGTCAATTTCGATCTGCAGTCCGGCAAGGTGCTGGCTGCGTCCGATCTGCTCGAGGATGACGAGGATCTGTATGAGGTGATCTGGGAAGCCGTGCGCGACAACGCTCCGGCAGAGATCGTAGACGCACTCCCCTCCGAGATCATTGCGCAGAACAAGGCGGAAACCTCCGTGTATATGACGCCGGACGGAATCGGCTTTTCTCTGCCGGTGCCCTACGCGCTGGGCGATGTGTATCAGATCGTGGTACCGTATTTTGAGATGAAACCCTATTTAAAGGTGGAAGCCAACCCTGAGGGATACACGCCGTATGAGCTGCCGGAAGAGGAATTGGAGAACGCCGTAGTATCTCGCTAAATTTTTGTTTGATTTCAATAATAATCACATAAAAATTTCTTGCAGAAAAGAGAAAATAATTCTTGCGTTCCCATGAGGAATATGGTATTATAATGAAGCGTGACTGCGACAGATATGCGATGAAGCGGGAGGTTGCGGCAGATTTGCCGGTTTTTCCGTGGAGTATGTCCGATTTTAAACCGGGCGACAGATATTTTGGGACAGAACAGGCCACGAGTGCGCCGTTTTGCCCAGACGTTTTTTTGTGCCTTTCCCGGATTAACTTCGTTTCCGAAGTCAATCCGGTTTTTAGTGTTCTAGGGAGAAACACCCGGAACAGTGTTAGGTTTTAAAAACGCCGCCCGCCAACTATTTACAAGGAGGCGATTCAACGTGGCAGTCAAAGAAAAAATCAGGATCAGAATCAAGGGGTACGATCATCAGCTGGTGGATCAGTCCGCAGAGAAGATCGTGGCAACGGCAAAGCGTACAGGCGCCAGAGTTTCCGGCCCGGTTCCGCTGCCGACAGAGAAGCAGGTTGTCACCATCCTGCGCGCTGTTCACAAGTACAAGGACAGCCGTGAGCAGTTCGAGATGAGAACCCACAAAAGACTGATCGACATCCTCAGACCCTCTAACAAAACAGTAGAGGCGATGATGGGCCTGGAACTTCCCGCGGGCGTCGAGATTGAGATCAAGCTCTAATCGACCAACCGAGCGGCTGGGGTCACGTTGGTGAAACACCAACCAATAACCTGCATAGGAGGTAAAAAACATGCAAAAGGCAATCATTGGCAAGAAGATCGGCATGACGCAGATCTTCGATGAAAAGGGGAACGTTGTCCCTGTCACTGTTGTAGAAGCCGGTCCCTGCGTCGTTTCGCAGAAGAAGACGGTTGAAAACGACGGTTATGCGGCAATTCAGGTCGGTTTCGGCGACAGAAAGCTGAACCGTTTGAATAAGCCCCTGAAGGGCCATTTCGCGAAAGCGGATGTAGCCCCGAAGAGAACTCTGAGAGAGTTCAGACTCTCCAACACAGACGCCTATAACGTAGGCGACCTGATCAAGGCCGACGTCTTCGAAAAAGGGGACAAGGTCGATGTTTCCGGCACCAGCAAGGGTAAGGGCTACGCCGGCGCGATCAAGCGCTGGAACTTCCAGAGACTGAAGGAAACCCACGGTACCGGCCCTGTTGCCAGACACCGCGGTTCTCTGGGCGCCAACTCCAGTCCTTCCAGAGTGTTCAAGGGCCTGAAGGCCGCCGGACACATGGGTGCTGAAAAGGTTACCGTTCAGAATTTGACCGTTGTCAAGGTGGACACTGAAAACAATTTGATCGCTATCAAAGGGGCTATCCCTGGTCCTAACGGCGGCGTTGTTGTCATCCGCGACAGCGTGAAGGCGTAAGGGAAGGAGGAATTAGAATGCCGAAAGTAGCAGTACTTGATATGGCTGGTAAGGAAGTTGGACAAATCGAGCTTTCTGAAGCCGTATTTGGAATTGAACCCAATGTCGCAGTAATGCATGAGCTGGTGAAAAACTATCTGGCAAATCAGCGGCAGGGCACACAGTCCGCGCTGACCCGCTCGGAGGTTGCCGGCGGCGGCAGAAAACCCTGGCGCCAGAAGGGTACCGGCCACGCAAGACAGGGCTCCATCCGCGCTCCCCAGTGGAGACACGGCGGTGTCGTATTTGCGCCGAAGCCCCGCGACTACAGATATACCGTGAACAAGAAGGTTCGCCGTCTTGCCATGAAATCTGCTTTCTCCAGCAAGGTCATCGACAACGAGATCGTTGTTCTGGACCAGATTGCAATGGACGAATACAAAACAAAGGTGATCGTTTCCATGCTTCAGGCGCTCGGCGCTGAGAAGAAGGCCCTGATTGTTCTCCCCGAGGAGAATAAGAAGGTCATCGCTTCCGCCGCGAACCTGCAGGGCGTGAAAACCGCCACCGTAAACACTCTGAATGTCTATGACATCCTCAATGCCGATAAGTTCATCGTGCTCAAGGATGCCGTAGCCAAGATCGAGGAGGTGTATGCATAATGACTGCACATGAGATTGTCATCCGCCCGATCATTACGGAAAAGAGCATGAGCGCCATTGGCTTCAAAAAGTACACCTTCGAGGTTGCCCGCAATGCCACAAAGATTGATATTGCGCGCGCTGTCGAGGAGCTTTTTAAGGTCAAGGTCGCAAAGGTGAATACCCTGCATGTTCGCGGACATCTGCGCCGCCAGGGCAGAACCCAGGGCTATACCGCCGCGTGGAAAAAAGCGGTTGTTTCCCTCACCGAGGACAGCAAGCCGATCGAATTCTTCGAGGGTATGATGTAATATCGCCTGTCGATATTGCAATGTGTATACAGAATCCTGCCGATCCTGAGGCAGGGGCAAAGTATGGGGATTTGGCTGATCCCCGCAAAGCCATAACAAGGAGTGTGAAACCGAATGCCTATTATTAATTATAAACCGACTACCGCGGGCCGCCGCAACATGTCGGTAACAGATTATTCTCAGCTTTCCAAGAAGGGCCCTGAGAAGAGCCTGCTGGAGCCGCTGAATAAAAAGTCCGGCCGTAACAGCTATGGCAGAATTACGGTTCGCCATCGCGGAGGCGGAAACCGCAAAAAGTACCGCGTGATCGATTTCAAGCGTCAGAGAGCAGACGTTCCGGCGAAGGTTCTTACCCTGGAGTATGATCCGAACCGCTCCGCTTTCATCGCGCTCATTCAGTATGAGGATGGCCAGAAGAGCTACATTATCGCTCCTCACGGCCTGAAGGTCGGCGACACAGTTGTTTCCGGCACAGGCGCCGACATTAAGCCCGGCAATGCGCTGCCTCTTTCTGCGATCCCGACCGGTACCTTCATCCACAACGTTGAACTGTACCCCGGCAAGGGCGGCCAGCTGGCTCGTTCGGCCGGCAACCAGGCTCAGCTGATGGCGAAGGAAAACGGCATGGCGCTGCTGCGTTTGCCCTCCGGCGAACTGCGCAACGTTTCTCAGCTGTGCATGGCTACTATTGGCCAGGTCAGCAACCTCGACCACGAGAACGTAAAGATCGGTAAAGCCGGTCGCAAGCGCCACATGGGCTGGCGTCCTACCGTTCGCGGATCTGTTATGAACCCGAACGATCACCCCCACGGCGGTGGTGAAGGTAAGTCTCCCGTCGGCCGTCCCGGCCCTGTAACCCCCTGGGGTAAACCCGCACTGGGCTACAAGACCCGTTCTAAGAAGAACCGCTCCGATAAATTTATCGTGAAGCGCAGAAACAGTAAGTAAGGCGGACAGAAAGGAGCTTAACTGATGAGCAGAAGTGTGAAAAAGGGTCCTTATGTTCAGCCCGTTCTGCTGAAAAGGATTCAAGAGATGAACGCCGCCGGCGAAAAGAAAATCGTCAAGACCTGGAGCAGAGCTTCGATTATTTTCCCGGATTTCGTCGGTCATACGATTGCCGTCCACGACGGCCGCAAGCATGTTCCGGTTTATGTTACCGAAGATATGGTTGGGCACAAGCTCGGTGAGTTTGCCCCCACCAGAACCTTTAAAGGTCACGCCGGATCCAAAACTACCCGATAAAGGCCGAAAGGAGTGTATACAATGGAAGCAAGGGCTTATTTGAAATACGCCCGTATTTCTCCCCGCAAGGTATCGATTGTGCTGGATTTGATCCGGGGCAAGGAGACAGACCTTGCTATGGCTATCCTGAAGCATACCCCAAAGGCCGCATGTGAAGACCTTCAGAAACTGCTGAAGTCGGCCATTGCAAATGCTGAGAATAACCATAACATGGACGTTACCAGACTGTACGTCGCCGAGTGCTTCGTCAGCCCTGGCCCGATCCTCAAGCGCATTCGCCCCAGAGCGCAGGGTCGCGCGTTCAGAATTTTGAAAAGAACTTCGCACGTTACCCTCGTGCTCAAGGAAAAAGAATAGCGGAGGAGGTAAACTATGGGCCAGAAAATCAATCCCCACGGATTTCGTGTGGGCGTAATTAAAGATTGGGATTCCCGCTGGTTCGCGAAGGACAATGTCTTTGGCGACACCCTGGTCGAGGATTACAAGCTGCGTAAAACACTCAAGAAGCAGCTCGCTTCCGCGGGTGTTCCGAAAATTGAGATCGAGCGCGACGCTTCCAAGGTTCGCGTTCACATTCACTGCGCAAAGCCCGGCATGGTCATCGGCAAGGGCGGCGCAGAGATCGAGAAGCTCCGCGTGCAGTGCGAAGCGATGCTGGGCAAGCCGGTATCCATCAATATCGTCGAGGTAAAATCCCCCGATTTGAACGCACAGCTCGTTGCGGAGAACATTGCCCAACAGCTCGAAAAGAGAATTTCGTTCCGCCGTGCAATGAAACAGTGCATGGGCCGCGCCATGAAGCTCGGCGCGAAGGGCATCAAGACTCAGGTTTCCGGCCGTTTGGGCGGTGCTGAAATTGCCCGTACCGAGCACTACCATGAGGGTACTATCCCGCTGCAGACCATCCGTGCAGACATCGACTACGGTTTTGCCGAGGCTGCTACCACCTACGGCCGCATTGGCGTGAAGGTGTGGATCTACAGAGGCGAGGTTCTCCACGATAACCGCAAGCCCAAGAGGGAAGGAGGCAATAAATAATGTTGCTGCCTAAACGCGTGAAATACCGCAGAGTGCACCGCGGTCGTATGACCGGTAAGGCATATCGCGGCAGTCAGGTCGCATACGGCGATTTCGGCCTTCAGGCCCTTGAGCCCGCCTGGATCACCTCGAACCAGATTGAGGCCGCCCGTATTGCCATGACTCGTTACACAAAGAGATTCGGTAAAGTCTGGATTAAGATTTTCCCCGATAAGCCTGTCACCAAGAAGCCGGCAGAAACCCGCATGGGTTCCGGTAAGGGCGCACCCGAGTACTGGGTGGCCGTTGTAAAGCCCGGCAGAGTGATGTTCGAAATCGGCGGCGTTGCCGAGGCAACCGCCAGAGAGGCAATGCGCCTTGCTGCAAACAAGCTGCCGATCAAATGCAAGTTTGTCAAGAAGGAAGAAACGGGTGGTGAGCAATCATGAAGGCCGCAGAGATTAGAGAGTTGACAACCGAAGAGCTGCAGAGCAAGCTGAAGGATCTGAAAGAAGAGCTTTTCAACCTGCGTTTTCAGCTTGCCATTAATCAGCTTGACAACCCGATGCGAATTTCCGCTGTCAAGAAAGACATTGCCCGCATTAAGACCGTGCTGCGTGACAATGAGCTGAAGGACAGCGCGAAAGCGTAATGGGAAGGGAGGATTAAGCTGTGAGTGACAGAAATATGAGAAAAACCAACGTCGGCAAGGTCGTCAGCAATAAGATGGACAAAACCGCCGTTGTCGCTATCCAGGACAGCGTGAAGCATCCGCTTTACAACAAGATTATCAAGCGTACTGTGAAACTGAAGGTTCATGACGAAAACAACGAGTGCAACATCGGTGACCGTGTGCGTGTGATGGAGACCCGTCCCCTTTCCAAAGAAAAAAGATGGCGTCTTGTCGAGATTATTGAGAAAGCAAAATAAGTAGCTTTCAGCGAAGGAGGAACGCACTGTGATACAACAGCAGACTTACCTCAAGGTTGCCGACAACACCGGCGCGAAAGAGCTTATGTGCATTCGCGTGCTGGGCGGCACCGGCAGAAGGTATGCCAATATTGGCGACGTTGTGGTAGCTTCGGTCAAAAAAGCAGCACCCGGCGGCGTTGTTAAAAAAGGCGACGTTGTTAAAGCGGTTATTGTTCGTACCGCTTTTGGCGTTCGCCGCCACGACGGAACGTATATCCGCTTCGACGAGAACGCGGCGGTTATTATTAAGGACGACAAAAACCCCAGGGGCACGCGTATCTTTGGGCCCGTTGCCAGAGAGCTGCGCGATAAGGATTACCTGAAAATCTTAAGCCTTGCCCCGGAAGTACTGTAATGGAGGTGTTCACTAATGAATAACAAAGTTCATGTAAAAACTGGTGACACCGTCATCATTTTGAGCGGCAAAGAGCGCGGCAAGCAGGGGAAGGTTCTGGCGGTCAGCCCCAAAGAGGGCAAAGTGATCGTCGAGGGCCGCAACATGGTAACAAAGCATGTAAAGCCCCGTAAAATGGGTGCCCCGGGCGGACTCGTAAAGGCCGAGGGCGCTCTGTACGCCTGCAAGGTTCAGATCGTTTGCCCTCGCTGCGGAAAGCCCACTCGTGTTGCGCATAAGCTCTATGAGGACGGCACCAAAGACCGCGTTTGCGTAAAATGCGGCGAGTCGCTGTAAGGGAGGAAGAATACGACATGGCCAGACTGAAGGAGTTTTACAAGCAGGAGGTCTCGCCCGCGCTCATGAAGAAATTCAGCTACAAGAGCGTGATGGAGATCCCCAAGCTCGAAAAAATCGTCATCAATGTAGGCGCCGGCGAAGCCCGTGACAATTCTAAGGTAATCGACGCCATCATGACTGACATTGCAGCGATTACCGGCCAGAAGCCCCAGGTTTGCAAGGCGAAGAAATCCGTTGCGAACTTTAAGCTGCGTGAAGGCATGAACATCGGCGTGAAGGTTACGCTCAGAGGCGAGAACATGTATGAGTTTATCGACCGTTTCTTCAACGTCGCGCTGCCCCGCGTCAGAGACTTTAGAGGGATCAATCCGAATTCCTTTGACGGACGCGGCAACTACAACATGGGCATCAAGGAGCAGCTGATTTTCCCCGAGATCGAGTACGATAAGATCGACAAGGTGCGCGGAATGGATATCTGCTTCGTAACCACCGCAAAAACCGACGAAGAGGCCCGCGAGCTGCTGACGCTGATGGGCGCTCCGTTTGCGAGATAAGGAGGGATTATTGTGGCCAAAACATCAATGAAAATCAAACAGCTGAGGACGGCGAAATTTTCCTCCAGAGAGCATAACCGCTGCAAAATCTGCGGCCGGCCGCATGCTTATCTCCGCAAGTTCGGGATTTGCCGCATATGCTTCCGCGAGCTTGCCCATAAGGGTGAGATCCCGGGCGTGAAAAAAGCCAGCTGGTAAAGCAAAGGAGGGAACGGTATGCAGATTACAGATACAATCGCTGATTTGCTCACCCGTATTCGCAACGCGAATGCTGCCAAGCACGATTCCGTTGAGATCCCCAAGAGCAACATGAAAGAGTCTATCATCAAGATTCTGGTTGAAGAGGGATATGTAAAGAACTACACGGTGATCGAGGACGGCAAACAGGGGATTCTGAAAGTGAATCTGAAGTACGGCGAGGGCAAGACCCCCGTCATCAAAGGCCTGCGCAGAGTGTCGAAACCTGGCCTGCGCATTTATTCCAACGCAGAAGATCTGCCCAAGGTTCTCAAGGGCCTCGGCATCGCGGTCATTTCTACCTCCAAGGGCGTCATGACGGACCGTCAGGCGCGCAAAGAGAATGTAGGCGGCGAAGTTCTGGCGTTTATTTGGTAAACAAGGGGGTGCTATTATGTCGCGAATTGGAAGAAAACCCATAAATATTCCCGCTGGCGTCGAAGTGAAAATCGACGGCAACGTTGTTACTGTTAAGGGAGCAAAGGGAACTCTGACACAGCAGTTCCACCCGAACATGACGATCTCTCAGGAGGGCAGCGAGCTTATCGTGACCCGCCCGAACGACGAGAAGGAAAACCGTGCGCTGCACGGCCTGACCCGCACGCTGGTGCACAACATGGTGGTCGGTGTGACAGAGGGCTTCAAGAAGTAGCTCGACGTTCTGGGTGTCGGTTACCGTGTGCAGAAGCAGGGCAAGGACCTGGTCATGAACCTGGGTTATTCCCATCAGGTGATCGTGTCTGAGACAGACGAGATCCAGATCGAAGCTCCCACGCCCAACAAGATCATCATTCATGGGATCGACAAGCAGAAGGTTGGCCAGTTTGCCGCGGAAGTCCGCGAGAAACGTCCGCCGGAGCCGTATAAGGGCAAGGGAATTCGTTATGCTGGTGAATTTGTCCGCCGTAAGGAAGGCAAGGCCGGTAAGGGCTCGAAGAAGTAACTGAAGGAGAGTGAATCAATATGGTGAACAAGGCTGATACAAATAAAGCCAGACTGAACCGCCACCGTCGTGTGCGCGGCAAGGTTACGGGCACTGCAGAGCGCCCGCGCCTGAATGTATTCCGCTCCGCCAAGAACATCTACGCCCAGATTATCGACGATGTTGCGGGAGTTACTCTCGCGGCAGCTTCCACGCTGGACAAAGAGTTTACTGGCAATGGCGGAAACAAGGAAGCCGCAAAGCAGGTTGGCGAACTGATCGCTAAGCGCGCGGCTGAGAAGGGGATCACCGAGGTCGTGTTCGACCGCGGCGGTTATATTTTCCACGGCCGCGTCAAAGAGCTGGCCGAAGGCGCCCGCGAGGGCGGCCTCAAGTTCTGAGAGAAGGAGGAATACTTTTGGCTAGAATTGACGCATCTACTTTGGATCTGAAAGAGCGCGTGGTTGCCATCAACCGCGTATCCAAAACCGTAAAGGGCGGACGTATCTTCAAGTTTGCCGCTCTGGTAGTTGTCGGTGACGGCAACGGAACAGTCGGTTTCGGTATTGGTAAGGCAGGAGAAGTTCCGGATTCCATCCGCAAGGGAATTGAGGACGCTAAGAAGAACCTGATCAAGGTTTCTCTGCGCGGCAGCACGATTCCTCACGAAGTCATCGGCGCATACGGCGCAGGCCGCGTGCTGATGAAGCCCGCCGCTCCCGGTACCGGTGTTATCGCCGGCGGTGCGGTTCGTGCGGTAGTAGAATCTGCTGGTATTAAAGACATTCGTACCAAGGCACTGCGCTCCAACAACCCGTGCAACGTGGTTCGCGCGACCATTGAAGGTCTCGCTCAGCTGCGCACTGCCGAAGAGGTTGCTGCGATCCGCGGTAAATCGGCAAAAGAGATTCTGTAACAAGGGGGGCAGCAATATGGCACAGATTCACATCAAGTTGGTAAAAAGCCTGATCGGCAGCCACAAGGACCAGATTGCGACCGCTCAGTCCCTTGGTTTGCATAAGATCGGCGACTGCACTACGCAGCCCGATAATCCTCAGACCAAAGGCAAGGTGGCAAAGATTATCCACCTCATCGAGGTAAGCAAAGCGTAAGCAAGGAGGTGCGAGTAAATGAAGTTGCATGACTTATCTGCAGTACCCGGGTCCACCCAAACGGCCCGTAGAATCGGCAGAGGACACGGCTCCGGCTGGGGCAAAACCTCCGGCAAGGGTCATAAGGGCCAGAAGGCCAGAGCTGGCCGTGGGTTCCGTGCAGGTTTCGAAGGCGGCCAGATGCCTCTGCAGAGAAGACTTCCCAAAAGGGGCTTTGTCAATATTTTTGCGAAGGACATCGTTGCGATCAACGTTGGTACGCTGGAATCCTTTGAGAACGGCGCGGTGGTCGATATTCAGGCTCTGCTGGATGCCGGCATCGTGAGAAATTCCTTTGACGGAGTGAAGATTCTTTCAAACGGCAAGCTGACCAAAAGCTTGACAGTAAAGGCAACGTCCTTCTCTGAAGCGGCAAAGCAGAAGATTGAGGCTGCCGGTGGGAAGGCAGAGGTGATCTGAGTTGTTTTCTACAATGAAGAATGCCTGGGCAATTCCCGATCTGCGTAAAAAAATTCTGTTTACACTGTTCATAATCGTTGTGTTCCGGTTTGGCGCCGTGATTACGGTGCCCTTCCTGAACGTGGAAGCCCTGCAGGGTTTAATGGGCCAGGTTGGCGAGTCGGGCAACGCGCTGGGGTATTTAGATATGCTCTCCGGCGGTGCGTTCGCAAACGCTACCCTGTTTGCCATGAGCGTTACACCCTACATCAACAGCTCCATTATTCTGCAGCTGCTGACTGTGGCCCTGCCTCCTCTGGAGCGCTTGGCCAAAGAGGGCGAAGAGGGCCGCAAGAAGATTGCCGCCATTACCCGTTACGTCACCGTTGTGCTGGGCCTGATTCAGGGTACCGCTTACTACTTCTATCTGCACAACAGCTCTTATGAGGGAACCCCCATCACCATGTTCAACAGTGGTTGGGAGCAGGCCTTCTCGGCTGTGGTTATCATCTTCACCTTCACCGCCGGTACGGCGCTGATGATGTGGATGGGCGAGCAGGTCAACAAGTACGGTATCGGCAACGGTATTTCGATCCTGCTGTTCTCTGGTATTGTGGCGCGTATGCCGCATATCATGAACACGCTGGGCAAATACCTGCAGATTGCCAATCAGGATCCTTCCACCTATGGCAAGTATTATGCGTTTGTTCCGATCTTCGTCGTTTTGTTCCTGGCGGTCATCTGGTTCATCGTTCTGATGAACAACTCCGAGCGCCGGATTCCGATCCAGTATGCCAAGCGCATGGTGGGACGCAAAATGTATGGCGGTCAGGCCAGCCATATTCCGATCAAGATTGCGATGTCCGGCGTTATGCCGATCATCTTCGCAAGCTCGATCCTGGCCATTCCCAGCACCATTCAGCTGTTCACCAACCCGAAGAGCGGCTTCTGGAAAGGTTTCCTGGATGCCTTCTCCTCTACCGGCTGGATGTACTCGCTGGTGTATTTCCTTCTGATTGTTATGTTTGCGTATTTCTATGTTACCATTCAGTATAATCCGATTGAAATGGCCAATAATCTTCGTCAAAGCAACGGTACGATTCCGGGTGTTCGCCCCGGCAAGCCGACCTCCGATTTTATTTCTAGAATCCTTTCCAAGCTTACCCTGATTGGCGCTTTGTTCCTGGCTGTAGTTGCCCTGCTGCCCATTATTTTCGGTGCGGCAACAGGAATGCACAACATGTCTCTGGGCGGTACCTCTCTTATCATTTTGGTAGGCGTCGCTCTGGATACAGTCAAACAGATGGAGTCTCAGATGATGATGCGCCATTACAAGGGCTTTCTTGATTGACAGGTAGGCTTTTGAAAACAACATGGGGAGAGAGGGAAAAGGATTATGAAAATCATACTTCTTGGCGCTCCGGGCGCCGGCAAAGGCACGCAGGCTGAAGTAATCTGCGAGCGTTTGTCTATTCCCGCCATTTCTACGGGAACGATAATTCGAGAAGCGCTGAAAAGCGGTACTGAAATGGGCCGGAAAGCAAAGTCCTATATGGAAGCCGGCCAGCTGGTCCCCGATGAGATCGTGATTGGTATCATCGAGGAAAGACTGGCAAAGGGCGACTGTGAAAATGGATTTATCCTGGACGGTTTCCCGAGAACCATTGTTCAGGCCGAGGCTCTGGATAAAATGGGATTTCCGATCGATAAGGTCATCGATATCGAGGTGACCGACGAGGACATCGTCGCCAGAATATCCGGACGCCGTGTCTGCGACAACTGCGGCGCAATCTACCATGTGCGGTATAAACCCAGCAAGGTGGAGGGCGTTTGCGACAAGTGCGGCGGCACCCTTTCTCAGCGTAAGGATGACCAGCCCGAAACAGTGAAGGAACGGCTGAAAGTTTACCATGAGCAGACTGAGCCGCTGAAGGAATATTACCAGAAGCAGGGCAAACTGTTCATTGTGGAAGGGGAAGAGCATATTGCGGATACGACCCGCAAGACTCTTGCTATATTGGAAGAGGCGCAGTCATGATTGTGCTTAAAACAAGCCGCGAGCTTGCAGCGATGCGGGTAGCGGGAAGAATTTCAGCCAATGCATTAAAACTGGCAGGCCAGGCGGTCGAACCCGGTGTTTCTACCTGGGAGATCGACCGCATTGCCCGCCGCTATATCGAAAGCGAGGGTGCAAAGCCTTCCTTTCTGGGATACGGCGGGTTTCCGGCCAGCGCCTGCATTTCGGTGAATAATGTGGTTATCCACGGCATACCCAGCAAGGATTTGATCCTGGGGCACGGTGATATTGTCAGCATCGACATCGGCGCGTTTTATGAGGGCTTTACAGGCGACAATGCCTACACGTTCGCGTGCGGCGATGTTTCCCCCGAAGCACAGCGCCTGATGGATACAACCCGAGAGAGCCTTTACGAGGGCATCCGCGCCGCAAAGGCCGGCAACCGGGTTGGCGATATCGGCCATGCGGTGCAAACGTATGTCGAAGCACGCGGTTACTCGGTGGTACGCGATTTTGTCGGCCACGGAGTAGGCGCGAAGCTGCACGAAGATCCTAGTGTACCGAATTTTGGCGCGCCCGGCCGGGGCGTGCGATTGTTACCTGGCATGACGATAGCCATTGAGCCAATGGTGAATGCCGGAGTGCATACCGTCAAAACATTATCTGACGGCTGGACCACCGTTACAACAGACGGCAAGCTGGCCGCTCATTACGAGCATTCGATTGCCATCACCGCGGATGGTCCTGTCATTTTGACCTTACCGGATTAAGGGGAATCAGGATGGATTTTGTTAGAGGGCTTGTTGTCCGGTCACTAAGAGGGCGCGACAAAGGTGAATTTTTAGTGGTGCTGGAGGCTTCCGGCCGCGAGGTTGTTGTCTGCGACGGAAAACACCGCCCGCTCGAAAGACCCAAACGCAAGAACCCGGTTCACCTTGCCGCGACAAACACCTTGCTTAGCTCGATGAACACCAACCGTGAAATCCGCTGTGCCCTGCGGCGCTTTTCGCAGGACAGCTGATTTCTGCAAGAGGAGGTTATGCTGATTTATGTCAAAACAAGATGTGATCGAAATAGAAGGTACCGTAACAGAAGCTCTGCCGAACGCGATGTTTAACGTAGAGCTGCCGAACGGCCACACGATACTGGCGCATATCTCCGGCAAGCTGCGTATGAATTTCATCCGCATTCTGCCTGGCGATAAGGTTACCGTAGAGCTTTCGCCCTATGACCTTACACGCGGACGTATCACCTGGCGTTCGAAATAAAACCGTGAAATCCGATTTGTTTAACGACTTCATCAAGGAGGGCGCACAGAATGAAAGTCAGACCTTCTGTAAAGAAAATTTGCGAGAAGTGCAAAATCATTAAGCGCAAGGGAAAGATCATGGTTATTTGTGAGAATCCCAAGCATAAACAGCGCCAGGGCTGATGGCGTAATTTGATCTTATGGAGGTGCAACCAGTATGGCGCGTATATCAGGTATCGATTTGCCCAGAGACAAACGCATTGAAATTGGGCTTACCTATATTTTTGGAATTGGCCGCAAGACTGCCAATGATATTCTGAAGGCAACCGGTGTCAGTCCGGACACCCGCGTTCGCGATCTGTCTGAAGACGACACTGCAAAGCTGAGAGAGTATATCGACCACAACTGCCGCGTGGAAGGCGATCTGCGTCGCGACGTGGCGTTCGACATCAAACGATTGATCGAAATCGGCTGCTACCGCGGAATCCGTCATCGCAAGGGCCTGCCCGTTCGCGGCCAGCGTTCCAAGACGAATGCCCGCACTCGCAAGGGCCCCAGAAAAACCATGGCAAACAAGAAGAAATAAGCGAAGTCAGGAGGGATTACTCAGATGGCAGCACAAAAAGGCGGTAAGAAAACTACCGCAGTCCGCAGACGCCGCGAACGCAAGAACATCGAACGCGGTGCTGCTCACATTCAGTCTACTTTCAACAATACAATTGTTACCATTACCGATGTGCAGGGCAATGCAATTTCCTGGGCCAGCTCCGGTGAGCTGGGCTTCAGAGGCTCCAGAAAGTCCACTCCCTTTGCCGCGCAGTCTGCAGCGGAAACAGCCGCCAAGATCGCGATGGAGCATGGTATGAAATCGGTAGAGGTTTTCGTTAAGGGACCGGGCGCCGGCCGTGAAGCCGCGATTCGCGCGCTGCAGGGCGCCGGGCTTGAGGTCAGCATGATTAAAGATGTGACCCCCATCCCCCACAACGGATGCCGCCCGCCCAAGAGAAGACGCGTTTAGTACCAAAACCGATTTTTTAGGAGGTGCAACCTTATTATGGCAAGATATACAGAGGCTGTGTGCAAGCTGTGCCGCCGCGAAGGCCAGAAGCTCTTTTTAAAGGGCGAGCGCTGCTACACAGACAAGTGCGGAGTTGGCCGCAGAGCATATGCCCCGGGCCAGCACGGCCAGGGACGCAAGAAGACTTCTGAATACGGTCTGCAGCTGCGTGCAAAGCAGATGACCAAGCGCTTTTACGGCGTTCTGGAGAGCCAGTTCAGAGGCTACTATGACATGGCTACCCGCATGGAAGGCAAGACCGGCGATTTGCTGCTCGGAATTCTCGAGAGCCGCCTGGACAACGTTGTGTACCGTTTGGGCTGGGGCAGTTCCCGTGCGGAAGCTCGCCAGCTGGTCGTTCACGGTCACTTCACCATCAATGGCAAGCGTGTAGATATCCCCTCTTACCTGACAAAACCGGGTGAGGTTATTTCAATCAAGGAATCTAGCCGCAGCAGCGACAAGATCAAGGCTGTGCTGGAGGCGAACGCTTCCCGCCCTGTACCGAAATGGGTGGAACTCAACCGTAACACTCTCGAAGCCAAGGTTCTGGCATTCCCCGAGCGTGAAGACATTGAGCTGGCAGTTGACGAAACTCTCATCGTTGAGTTGTACTCCAAGTAATGCCTTTGCGCAAGGCCAGTGTACATGACGGCAAAGCAATTTGCTTATGTGTGAAGGAGGTTCGCTGATGATTGAGATCGAAAAGCCAAAAATCGAAACAGAAGAGTTATCCAGTGACGGAACCCACGGCATATTTGTTGTGGAACCGCTCGAGAGGGGCTTTGGCACCACCCTGGGCAACAGCCTGCGGCGCGTGCTGCTTTCCAGCCTGCCGGGCGTAGCTGTTACCTCGATTAAGATAGACGGTGTTCTGCACGAGTTTTCCACAATTCCCGGCGTGAAAGAGGATGTCACCGAGATCGTACTGAATATCAAGGGATTGACTGCCAAGCTGCACTGCGACGGCCCCAAAACCGTTGAGATCAGCGCGGAGGGCCCCGGCGAAGTGACAGCGAATTCCATCAAATGCGACAGTGAAGTGGAGATCCTGAATCCCGATATGCATATCGCCACTCTGTCCGATGGCGCCAAGCTGTATATGGAGCTGACTCTGGATAAGGGCCGCGGCTATGTTCCTGCCGATAAAAACAAGGCGAACATGCGCGGCGGCAGCAACAGCAGCGTGATTGGTGAACTTCCGGTCGATTCTATTTATACCCCGGTTTTAAAAGTGAATTACAATGTCGAGAATACCCGCGTAGGTCAGAGCATCGATTACGACAAGCTGACCATGGATGTGTGGACGAACGGCGTGATCAGCGCACAGGAGGCCGTTTCTTTGGCCGCCAAGGTGCTGACCGAACACCTGAATCTGTTTGTGGATCTGTCCGATAAGGGCAGCAGCACCGAGATCATGGTGGAAAAGGACGAGAAGGGCAAGGAAAAGGTACTGGAGATGACCATCGAAGAGCTGGATCTTTCCGTACGCTCCTTTAACTGCCTCAAGCGCGCCGGCATCAATACGGTAGAGGACCTGATCAACAAGTCTGAGGAAGACATGATGAAGGTTCGCAACCTGGGCCGCAAGTCTTTGGAGGAAGTTGTGTGGAAGATGGCTTCCCTCGGCTTTAGCCTGCGCAAGGACGACGAATAATGGATTAGCAAATAACTTGCAACCTAAGGTAAAAGGAGTGATATTTCGATGCCTGGAACCAGAAAGCTCGGAAGAGATACTGCTCATAGAACTGCGATGCTGAGAGGCATGGTTACCTTTTTGCTTGAAAACGGCAAAATCGAGACCACAGTAACCCGCGCCAAAGAGGTTCGCTCCCTGACGGAGAAGCTGATTACCCTGGCGCAGGAGAACAATCTGCATAACCAGCGCATGGCACTTTCCTTTATTACAAAGGAAGATGTGACCCACAAGCTGTTTTCTGAGATTGCCCCTAAATATACCGACCGTAAGGGCGGATATACCCGCATCACAAAGATCGGGCCGCGCCGCGGCGACGCAGCCGAAATGGCGATCATTGAGCTGATCTGATCGAACTGTTTCGATCGGTTTTATGAATAGAGAAAGCCCTCCCGATTTGGGAGGGCTTTCTTTTGTTTTTTTCAAAACCCTTTAAAACAGAAGGACTAATTGTTTGCGACAACGGAAGCAGTTTTAGCTGTTTTTCTTGCACGGAGTTTCTGCTACACATGCTTGTCATTTATGCTGGGGTGGACGCTTACTTTTGTCTTTCAATTTAATTTTAACAGAGTCATTTTAAGCGGGTGCTCCCGCATTTCATTTCTGCTGGCGCAAGGCATGAGGGGCAACTTCTGCGCAGGCAGATAGGCTGCAAACAAACCATAAAAAGAAAAACAAAATCTTTCGTAAATACTCTTATAAGATTAAAAAGAAAAAGTCGACTTGGCCTGGGGACAAGCGAAAACTCTGCGGGGATTCGCGAACAAAAAACTCATTTTTATAACTGAAGCATAAAGCACCAAAAAGCGGGTTCGCCCCGGCTTGAGGAGGGAGCGAACCCTGTACAGCAAAGCTTTTTCAAAAAAATAGCCTTTTCAGGCTCAGACTGCCTTAATCCGCGAGGCTTTTCAGCTCTTCCAGAACAGAGCGGTATTCTTCGTCCAGCACCTCGCGATTCGCGCCGGGCATCGAGAGTTCGGAGACAATGCGGGCCAGACGTGTTTCCAGCACCATCCGCTGTGCAGCGTCCGGTTTTGGCCTCGGAGCTTGCGCTTGGCGCTGGTAATCGGAGAGGTTGCCATCGAACGCGCGGATGCGCTTGTTTTCGATCAGCAGCAGGCGGTTTGCCACGGCATCCACAAACGACTGGTCATGAGAAATGAACAGCAGCACGCCGGGGTAATCCGAAAGAATTTGCTGGACCGCTTCAATCGATGGCAGATCCAAGTAGTTTGTTGGCTCATCCAGCAGCAGAACATTCGTATCCGATACCAGCAGTTGTGCCAGCGACAGTTTGATTTTTTCTCCGCCGCTGAGAACGGCGGCTTTTTTCTGCACCGTGTCCCCGCGGAAAAGCAGACGAGCCAGTATGGTGCGCACCGTATTTTCGGGCTGCACGCTGTGCGCCAGCGCATTTTCCAGTACAGTCTGATTTTCATCCAGATTCTCAAATTCCTGGCGAAAATAACCAATACGGGCCTTGGGTGCACACGAAATGGCGCTGTTTCCTTCTGCAATCAGGCGAAACAGTGTTGTTTTTCCCGCGCCGTTTTCTCCAATTACGGCTGTGCGCGTGTGGTTCTTGATCTCAAAGCCGGCGTTCTGAAACAGAAGATTTTCTCCGTAGCCGAAAGTCAGGCCCCGGCAGGAAAAAACAATTTTGTTCTGCGGCGGGTCTGTCAGCGAAAAATCGAGCTGAATGCGCGGCAGCTCGCGCGGTTTTTTCCGCTCTTCCAGCCGTTCCAGCCGCGATTCCATCGCCTGGGTGCTTTTATGCAGCTTTTTGGCGATTTCTGTGGACTCCCGCTTATGCAGACGGGCTTCTGAATTGCCCATGCGCTTTGGTGCCTTGCGGATGCCTTTCGCGCGCTCCCGGGTGCCGACGATCGATTTTTGAAGCCGCGCCCGCTCGTCTGCATACTGCTGGTATTCAAATTCCGCACGCTCAAGAGCTTCCTGGTTCTGCCGGGCATAGGCGCTGTAATCACCCGTGTATTCAGTCACGCTGCCGTCGCGGATTTCGAGAATCCGATTGCAGACAGCGTCCAGCAAAGCGCGGTCGTGGCTGATGAGAATCAGCGTTTCGGCAGATTTCAGCCGTTTTGTCAGCATCTGAATTCCCGCATAATCCAGGTTGCTGGTCGGCTCGTCGGCCATCAGCAGGCAGCCGGAGCGCGACAGTGCATTGTCGATTTTCAGGCGCGTCTGCTCACCGCCGCTCAGGCGCTCATGCGAAAGGCGATCGCCCGGCAGAAACCGGCGGATTGCCTCGGGGTCGGCCTGTTCCTGCGAAAACTGCCGCAGGTAGGAAATGGGGCATATGCGCCGCACGGAACCTTCTTCCGGTTCGGTCTCCCCGGCCAGCAGCTCCATTAACGTTGTTTTTCCAGCGCCGTTTTCGCCGACAATGCCGATTTTGTCACCGGTATAAACCGTCAGGCGAGGGAGATCGAGAATCAGCCGATCGCCGTAATATTTTTTTAAATCAAAAACTTCCAGTAATATCAAAAAAATCTCTCCTTGCATCCTCTGGATGTGTCGGAAAGATCATAACAAAAATACACAGTAACAGCCTGCCCCGAGCGGAACAAGCCCCTGCGCTGATTCTTTTTGATACGCCAATCCGACACCAACGGGCGCACTTCACCCGTTTTACCATTCTTTTATGATGGTTTTAGTCAGATCAGCAATTGCGCATGGCTTTTAAATACCGTACCTTTCTTCGGAATGCTTTCAGAATAACGGATTTCACCGGCTTTGTCAATGGTGAAATTTGTTTTGCTCCTGTTAAAACTGATTGTGTTTTCGACAATTAGTTAACTGTATGTTGAAAACACAATCGATTTTACTGTTTGTTAATCGTATCAATTCCCAAAAAGGCTGTTTTCATGAGAAAACAGCCAGAGTACGCGTGAGGGAGCAGCGGGCGGAGTAAAAGCCCTTTCCAGGCTGTCCCGTAACGGATAGGCAGGTTTAACTTGCCCTCAGGCGCTCCACCACCGCCGGGAGTACGCTCAGAATATACTCGATATCTTCCTCGGTGTTCTGCTCGCCCAGCGTCAGACGCAGGGAGCCCTTGGCGAGCTGCGCAGGAATCCCAAGCGCCAGCAGCACGTGGCTGGCATCTAAGGAGCCGGCGGTGCAGGCCGAACCGGAAGAAGCGCAGATGCCCTGGCGGTCGAGAAGCAGAAGCATCGCTTCACCGTCAACTCCCTCAAAGCAAAGACTTACGTTGCCGGGCAAACGATGTTCGCGGTCGCCATTCAATGAGCTGCCGGGAATTTTCAGCGCGCCGTCGATCAGGCAGTCACGCAGAGTACGCAGGCGTTCGGCACGTTCCTCCATTGAGATGCAGGCCTCGCGCAGCGCCGCGGCCAGCCCCACAATCGATGCGAGGTTTTCCGTTCCCGCCCGCCGCCCGCGCTCCTGCGCGCCACCGTCGATCAGGTTCTGAATCAGGATTCCCCGGCGCACATACAATGCCCCAATGCCCTTGGGCGCATGCAGCTTGTGGCCGGAAAGCGAAAGCAGGCCAATGTTCTGCTCGGCTACATTGATCGGCAGGATTCCCACCGCCTGTACCGCGTCCGTGTGGAACAGTACGCCGTGTTCCCGGCAGATTGCCCCGATCTGTGCAATTGGCTGAATCGTGCCGATCTCATTGTTGGCGTACATCACGGATACGAGCGCGGTGTCGGGCCGGATGGCTGCCGCTACCTCTTCGGGGCGCACCAGACCGTTTTCATGGACGTCGAGGTACGTGACAGAAAAGCCCTCGCGTTCCAGAGCTCCAGCGGTATGCAGCACAGCATAGTGCTCAAAACGGGTGGTAATCAGATGCCGCTTGCCCTGCAGCGCGAGTTCATGGACGATCCCCTTGATTGCCCAGTTGTCCGATTCGCTGCCGCCGGCAGTAAAATAAAGTTCGCCGGGTCTTGCGCCGATGCACTCCGCAATGTCTTCGCGTGCCAGCTCGAGTGCGCGTTTGGCCTCACGCCCCTTGGAATAGAGGCTCGAGGGGTTGCCGTAACTTTCCGTCAGATAGGGCATCATAGCCCGCAGTACGGGCTCGGATATCGGTGTAGTGGCCGCATTATCTGCATATACAAATCGGTTCATAAGAATTCCTCCGTGCGCCATATTTGACGCGGTTCCATGTGCTGCAAGTCGGATTCTATATCGGGGACATTATGGTTTCGACTTGAATTGTTCTGCCGCCGCTACCGCCAGCCGGTCACAGCGTTCGTTTTCCGGGTGTCCCGCGTGACCCTTTACCCAGCGGATCGTCACGTGGTGCTGCTCCAGCAGATTCAGCAGGCGCTCCCACAAATCGCTGTTGAGAGCCGGTTTCTTATCAGCTTTTTTCCAGCCGTTTTTGCGCCAGGCTTTGGCCCATCCTTTTTCGATTGCGTCGCAGACGTATTTGGAATCACTCCAAAGCGTGATGTCGCAGGGCTCTTTCAGCAGAGAAATCGCTTCGATAACGGCGCTCAGCTCCATGCGGTTGTTGGTGGTGTGCGCCTCGCCGCCGCTGATCTCTTTTTCGCGGCCCTGATACCGCAGTACCGCACCCCATCCGCCCGGGCCGGGATTCCCCTGACAGGCTCCGTCTGTAAAAATTTCTACTTGTTTCACGTCTGCTGTCTCCGTTCTTTGTTTTTTTCTCTGTGATGTTGGCATACTATATTTTAATAAAGCAAGAAATGTTGTACTCTGCCGCCGTGATCGAGTGGCGGAATTCCGCCAACATAGCGGCAGAAGCTGCGGACATGGATTATATAAAAATGATAAAGCAATGATTTGCATCGGGTTATAAAGCGGAAAATCATGCTCCCAAAAAGCATGGATTCCGCCTGTGCGTTTCGGTGTATGGTCTTATTATACCAACCTTTTTTGCGTACCGCAACCGCCGGGCGCTCTACGGTACCACTTTGTGCCATGCTTGACATCATGGGGCAATCAGGTTACAATGAGACCAATCATATTAAGCGGATAAAACGATATTTTCCCCACGGAAAATTGATCAAATCCGCAGTGAATCGTTCATTTTCGCGGCAGCCCCGCGATGGATATAGACAATCGGATATTCCCCTGTATGCATCTGCATAGAAGGTCTGCGGCACCGTTTGTGCGCAGGCTGTGGTGGTTGTGTCCCCAAATTAAAATGGAGGTTATTTTGTGACAGAAAAAATGAATAATAATTCGCCTGCCGGCGCTGAGAAGAAGCCGGGCACCTTGTACGGAAAAGTGGTGGCCCGCAAACAGCCGGAGAAGGCCGCGCATGCGGAAGAGAGCAGGCTGGCGAAAGCGGAGAAGACGGCGGAGAAAACGGAAAAGGCAGCCGCCGTTAAGGCTGCGCCCAAAAGCGCACCCAGATCACAGAAGAAGGGTGGTCAGGGCGGCGGCAAGCAGCCGCGCGCGAAAGAGGCGCCGAAGAATGCGCCCAAGAGTGCCCCGAAGAACGCTCCCCGCAAGCCGGAAAAAAGCGTTCTCTTGCCGGAGGTGCTTGCCCAGGTTCAAAAGCAGGCCCAAAAACAGGCGCGCAAAAGGCCCAAAAAGGAACCGCAGAAGGAGAAGCCCTCGATTAAGGTTTATTTCCTCGGCGGCCTGAATGAGATCGGCAAGAACTTCACTCTGTTTGAGTGCGAGGGAGATATGATGATCATCGACTGCGGCATGGCGTTCCCCGACGGGGACATGCTCGGCGTCGACCTGGTGATCCCCGATTTTACCTTTGTCGAGCGCAATATCGATAAAATCCGCGGGGTCGTAATCACCCACGGGCATGAGGATCACATCGGTTCGCTGCCCTATCTGCTGAAACGGGTCAATCTGCCGCTGTACGGAACTGCCCTTACCTTAGGGCTGGTGGGCGGCAAGCTCAAGGAGCACGGCCTGGCCGGTAAAGTGAAGATGAATGTGGTTCGCCCCGGCGACACGGTCAAGCTGGGCTGCATGGCCTGCGAGTTCATCCATGTAAACCATTCGATTTCCGATTCCGTCGGCATCGCGATTCATTCGCCTGCGGGTACCCTGGTACACACCGGCGACTTTAAAATCGACTGCACTCCCACACAGGGCGAGATGATCGATCTCGGCCGGTTTGCCCAGCTGGGCAAGGAGGGCGTTTTGGCTCTGCTGGCCGACTCCACCAACGCGGAGCGCCCCGGCTTTACGATGACGGAGCGCAAGGTCAGCCAGTCGTTTGAAAATCTGTTTCTGCGTGCGGAAAAAAGCCGCATTATCATTGCGACGTTCGCGTCGAATATCAGCCGTGTGCAGCAGATCATCAACTGCGCCGTGAAATACGGGCGCAAAGTGGCTCTGTCCGGCCGCAGCATGCTCAATGTAATGGGCATCGCGCAGGAGCTCGGCTACCTCGATATTCCCGACGGTGTTCTGATCGATATCGATATGATCCGCCGCTACCCCAAAGAGCAGATCGTGCTGATTACCACCGGCAGCCAGGGCGAGCCGATGTCCGCGCTGACGCGCATGGCCTTTGCCGACCACCGCAAGGTAGAGGTAGGCCCGGGGGACTTCATCATCATTTCCGCCCGTCCGATTCCCGGCAACGAAAAGACCGTTGGTACCGTGATCGACGAGCTGATGAAGCGCGGCTGCGAGGTTGTGTACGAATCCATGTACGAAGTGCATGTGTCCGGCCACGCCTGCCAGGAAGAGCTGAAGATCATGCAGGGCGTAACGCGTCCCAAATATTTCGTTCCCGTTCACGGCGAGCAGAAGCATCTGCAGAAGCACGCCCAGCTGGCGCAGGCCATGGGCATGAGCCGCTCGAACATCTATATCGGCAACGTTGGCGATGTGCTCGAGATCAACGAGAACTATATGCGCCAGCTGCCCAGTGTGCCCGCCGGCCGCGTTTTGGTAGACGGTCTCGGCGTGGGCGATGTCGGCAGCATCGTACTGCGCGACAGAAAGCATTTGGGTGAAGACGGCCTGATCGTTGTCGTCTGCACCATCGACGCGGCGGACGGCCACGTCGTTTCCGGGCCGGACGTTGTCTCCCGCGGATTTGTTTATGTGCGGGAATCGGAAAGTTTGATGGACGACGCCAGAAAATTGGTATATAATGTTCTGGAAAGCAGCGCGCAGGGCAAAGTTCCCGACTGGGGGATGCTCAAGACCCGCATTAAAGACGATTTGTCGCGTATGCTGTATGATAAGACCAGACGCAGTCCGATGATTTTGCCGATCATTATGGAAGTTTGATTTGTGTAGTGAATTGATTTGAAAAATAATCACTCTCTCCCCGCCAAAGGCGGGGAGAGAGTGCAACGGCTTTTCAAGTGAAACTGCGATAAAGGAGAAATTGGATTGAAGCGAAAAATATGGGCTACCTCACCCGTGTTTTATGGCATCGTAGCGGTGATGCTGCTCATGGCGCTGCTCAGCAGGTTCTGGGATGCCAGAATCTTCTATGCGGAATTGGTTCTGGCCGTGCTGGCCTTTGCCGCGGTCGCCATGGCAAACCATCATTTTAAGCTGTATGTAGGTACGGCGGTCAAGAGTGCGGAAAAGATTCTTTCCGCGTCGGACTACCGCGCCCTGCACGAGTTTTCCATACCGGCTGTGCTGGTAGGGAAAATGGGTGATGTCATCTGGTATAACAGCCGCTTTTCCAGTGAGGTAAGCCCCGGGTTCGATTGCCGGGGCGAGAATGTCGCGCGGTTTCTGACTCCCCATACCCTTGAGCAGGCGGTGGGCGGCGAGGGGATCGATACCCAGGTGGGCCAGCGGCAGTATACGGTGTATTCCATGTCTACAAGGAACGGCTATGTGCTGTACTTTGTGGACAATACATATTACAAAGAGATCAGCCGCCGCTACAGCGATCAGAAGCCGGTGGTGGCTCTCGTGCTGTTTGACAACCGCGAGGAGCTGATTCGCGACAGCGCCAGCAGCGAGGACGCCCGCATTTCCGCCGCGGTGGAAGAGGTGCTGCGGAACTGGACAAAGGATACCGGCAGCTTTCTGGAGCGTCTGGCCGGTGGGCGGTACCTGATTATGACGGACGAAATACACATCCGCGAGGACGTCAAAAAGCGCTTTGAGGTGATCGACGCGGTACGCACCGTCAAAAGCGCAGACAACCGCAGCGCTACCATCTCCATCGGCGTGGGGCGCGGTGCTCCTACCTTTGCGGAGGGCGAGCTGTGGGCGCGTCAGGCGCTCGATATGGCGCTCGGGCGCGGCGGTGACCAGGTTGCCGTCAAGCAGGAGGACGGTACCTACGAGTTTTTCGGCGGCCTGTCAAAGGGCGTCGAAAAGCGCGATAAGGTGCGCACCCGTGTCATTGCGGCGACTTTGAGCGATCATGTCAAGGAATGCGACATCGTGTTCATCATGGGCCACAAGTATTCCGACCTTGACGCGATCGGCGCGGCGGTCGGCATGTGGAGTGCGGTGCACAAGGGCCTGAACAAGCAGGCGTATATCGTTGTCAACCGCGCGCAGAGCATGGCGGTTCCCATTATAGAAAGCATGGAGCAGTCCCTGCCGGACGAAAAAATATTCATCACGCCCGACGAGGCGCTCGATCTTGTCACGCAGAAGAGCCTGCTGATTGTAGTGGACACCCATTCGCAGGATTTTGTGGAGAGCGAGGAGCTGCTGCGGCAGGCGCCGAAGGTCGTCGTCATCGACCATCACCGCATGATGGTAAAGCACATCAGCAACGCGATCGTGTTCTATCACGAGCCGTATGCCAGCTCTGCCGCGGAGCTGGTGACCGAGCTGGTGCAGTATATCAGCGAAAAGGCCCTTTCCCGCGTGGAGGCGGAGGCCCTTCTGGCCGGGATAATGCTCGACACCAAGAATTTTGTGCTGAAAACCGGTGTGCGCACCTTTGAGGCCGCGGCTTACCTGCGGCGCAGGGGGGCCGATACCGTAGAGGTCAAGCGCCTGTTCTCCAACACCATCGACACGTACAAGGCGAAATACCAGATGGTTTCCTCCGCCGAGATTTACAACAACTGCGCGATTGTCAGCGCGGACGAGGAGACGCCGGATATCCGGGTCGCCGCGGCGCAGGCTGCCGACGAGCTGCTCTCGATCCAAGGGGTCAACGCGTCGTTCGTCATCTACCCCACACCCGGCGGGGTGCAGATTTCCGCCCGCTCCCTGGGCGATGTGAACGTGCAGGTGATTATGGAGGTGATGGGCGGCGGCGGCCACCTGACGATGGCGGCCGTGCAGCTGAAGAATACCACGCTTCAGCAGGCTCGCGACACACTGATTTCGGTCATCAACAACAACCTTGCAAAGGCGAGCAAGCCCAGTCTGCCCGCGCAGGGCGGTGCCAAATAAGAGAAAATCAGCAAGTCTTTCTCCGCTGTATGTGGGGGAAGAATTCAACGGTGCTTTTGAAGGTTGCATTACTATTGATCAAACGGAGGAATGTTTCATGAAAGTAATTTTGCTGCAGGACGTAAAGGGAAGCGGAAAAAAGGGCGAGCTTGTGGATGTTTCCGACGGCTACGCCAGAAACTTCCTTTTGCCCAGAAAGCTGGCCAAAGAGGCGAACGCACAGGCGATGAATGAGCTGAAGAACGCCGAAGAGGCCAAGGAATTCCGCCGGAAAGCCGAGCTGGAAACCGCGCGGAAAACCGCGCAGATCATCGAGGGCAAGAGTGTGAAGCTCACCGCAACGGCGGGCCAGGGCGGCAAGCTGTTCGGCTCCGTTACCGCAAAAGAAATCGCCGAAGCGATCAAAAAGCAGTTCGGCGTGGATGTGGACAAGCGCAAGATCGAGCTGCCTGGCGACATCAAGGCGTTCGGCACCTACGAGTGCGAGGTGCGGCTGCACCAGAGCGTTACCGCCAAGGTATACGCCGTTGTGGGCGAAAAGGCCGAATAAATTGCGTTTGCCCACAGCCTGTCGGGAGGATTCGGGATGGATCACGAAAATCTGACAATTGGATACGACGGGATGGACCTACCGTTCAGCCCCGAGGCGGAGCAGTCCGTTTTGGGCGCGGTTCTGCTGGATTCCACCTGTCTGGACCGGGTCGCGGAAATTCTTCCGCGTCCCGATTATTTTCATCAGGTCAATCACGTGCTGATTTATGGCGCGATGCTCGAAATGTTCACGCTCGGCCAGCCCGTCGACTTTGTGACGGTTCTGGAGCGACTCAAGGAAACGCCGCGCTTTGACGAATCCGCAGGCAAAACGTACCTGATGCAGCTGGCACAGATCGTGCCCTCGATTTCTAACGTGGAAACCTACGCGAAGATCGTGCGCGACAAATACGATGTGCGCTCGCTGATTCAGACGGCGCGCGGGATTCTGGACGACGCGCGCGAAAACGGCGCGGACGCATCCACCCTGCTGGATTCGGCGGAGCAGCGCATATTTGACATTCGTCGCGGTAAAAATATGCAGGGACTCCAGCGGGTCAACGAGATCATTCTCGAAACGTTCGACCGGCTCGATTTGCTCAACGGCCCGGAAAGGGATCTGTATCAGGGCATCCCCACCGGCATCAAGGCGCTGGACGATACGATCACGGGCCTCAATCGCTCCGACCTGCTGATTCTGGCAGCCCGCCCCGGTATGGGCAAAACGAGCTTCGCGCTGAACATCGCGCGCCATGCGGCGGTGGTGGCCAATAAACGCGTTGCGTTCTTCTCGCTCGAAATGAGCAAGGAGCAGCTTGCGTCGCGTCTGCTTTCCACAGAAGCGCTTGTCGGCGGCACCAAGCTTCGCACCGGCCAGCTCAGCGAGGGCGAATGGATGCGCCTGATCGAAGCGGGGGACATTCTCTCCCGCGCGCAGCTGTATTTTGACGACAGCTCCGGCATCACCGTGCCGGAAATGAAGGCCAAGGTGCGCCGCCTGAAGGACGTGGACCTGATCGTAATCGACTATTTGCAGCTGATGTCCAGCTCCCGCCGCATCGACAACCGCGTGCAGGAGATTTCGGAAATCACGCGAAATCTGAAAATCATGGCAAAAGAGCTGAATGTGCCGGTTTTAACGCTGTCGCAGCTGGCGCGTGCCAGTGAAAAGCGCACCGAGCACCGCCCGGTGCTCAGTGACCTGCGTGATTCCGGTTCGATTGAGCAGGACGCCGACGTCGTTCTGTTTTTGTACCGCGAGGATTACTATCAGGGCCCCGGCGCTCCCGATGAAGATGCGGACCGCAACAGCGGCGAATGTATTGTTGCGAAAAACCGCCATGGCGAGCTCAAGACCGTTCCCCTGCACTGGCAGGGTGAATTTATGCGATTTACTTCTCAGGAGGTTGTCCGCAGTGAATAGAGAGAATAGCGCACCGACAGAGGAACTGATCTGGCAAACGGTCAGGCGCTATTCGATGCTGACCGGCGCGGAGCGCGTGGTGGCCGGGTTTTCCGGCGGCGCGGATTCCATGGCGCTGGTCCATTTTTTATGGCAGGCAGGGATTCCGCTGCTCGCGGCCCATGTGAACCATGGTCTGCGGGGCAAAGCATCTGATGCGGACGAGGAATGCGTGCGCCGGTTCTGCGCCGAGCGGCAAATTCCTTTGCGGGTGCTGCATGCCGACGCGGCCAAGGCAGCCGCAGAACGCCGCGAAGGGATCGAAGCGGCCGGGCGGCGCATCCGATACGGCTTTTTTGAATCGCTGTGCGGGCCGGGCGATAAAATCGCGACGGCGCACACGCTCTCCGACCAGGCAGAAACGGTGCTGCTGCATCTGGTGCGCGGCTCCGGCACGAAGGGCCTGTGCGGTATCCCGCCGGTGCGCGGGCGCGTTATCCGGCCGCTGATCAGTCTGACGCGTGAGCAGATAGAGGAATACTGTGCCCGTTATGATTTGCCCTTTGTGACCGATGCCAGCAATTTCAGCCGGGAATACGCGCGCAACCGCGTGCGGCTCGACGTCATCCCCGCGCTGAAAGAGATGAATCCTTCTTTTGAGCAGGCGGTGGGGCGCATGACGCATCTGCTCACGGAGGATGAAGATTGCCTTTCTTCTTTGGCCGCGCAGGCGGCGCGGGAAGCCCGCACGCCGGACGGCTGGCGGATTGCCCCGCTTTCGGGTTTGCCGCGCCCCATTTTGTCGCGTGCGCTGCGGCAGATCGCAAAGGAAGCCGGCCTGCCCGCTCTCACCCGCGAGCGCACCGAGGCGGCCATGCGGCTGCTGGGGGCAGGCTCCGGTAAAATCGACGTCGGCGGGGGGCAATTTTTGGCAGCGGAAAGCGGTGTTTTGCGCGTCGTTTTGCCTCCAAAACGCAAAAATGACTGGAGTGTGCCATTACGGGTGCCGAAAACCTTGACACCGGAGGGCAGAGAGGTCATAATAAGAACACTGACCCGCGCGGAATATGAAAAGTTACCCGCAAAAATTCGCAATTTGTTATTTCATAACGCGCTGGATTATGATACAATAAAGAATAATTCCATTATAAGAGGCCGACGGCCGGGTGATTCCTTTTCACCGGCGGGCCGGGGCGTTACCAAAAGTCTGAAAAAGCTGATGAACGAGGAGAAAATCCCCGTTTCGGGCCGAGGCGGGCTTTTGCTGCTGGAAAACAGCGGACAGATTTTGTGGATCGAATCCATCGGCGTGGCCGAGCAGGCCCGCATCCGCCCGGATACCGGGCAAATCGCATACATTAGCGTTAAGGAGTGCAATTCATGACCAACGATATCAAAGAGGTTCTATTTAGCGAGGAACACCTGGCGGAAATCGTCCGCAATCTGGGCAAGCGCATCAGCGAGGATTACAAGGGGAAAAATTTGTTGATGGTCAGCGTGCTGAAAGGTTCCTTTATTTTTATGGCGGATTTGACCCGTGCCATCGACATCCCCTGCCGCATCGACTTTATGTCAGTTTCGAGCTACGGCGCCGGGACAAGATCCTCCGGCGTGGTAAAGATCACAAAAGACCTGGATCTGCCGCTTGCGGGTTACGACCTGTTGGTAGTGGAGGATATTCTCGACAGCGGCGTGACGCTCAGCTACATACTGGAGCTTCTGCAGCCGCGCGGCCCGAAGAGCATTAAAATTTGCACTCTGTTTGACAAGCCCGAGCGCCGCACCGCACAGATTACGGCGGACTATGTCGGCACGCGTGTTCCGGATGAATTTATTGTCGGCTACGGCCTTGATTATAATGAAACCTACCGGAATCTCCCGTATGTGGGCATCCTGAAGCCCCACGTGTATGGCGGATAAGTTTTCCGGTCATCGCAATTAAAGGAGAGGAGTGAACTCATTTTGGATAATAAAAAAAATCTGCGGAATCTGCTCATTTATTTAGGCGCCCCGATCCTGATTATTATTATCATGGCCAGCATCTATGGCAACGTGAAGCCGCAGAAGGCTCATAAATATTCCGAAATAGTCGGCTACTTTAAATCACAGCAGGTCATCGATTATACCATGGATCTTGGCAGCGGTGAAATGCAGATTTCCCTCAAGGACGGTACGAACGTAACGTATACCGCGCCGAACGTGGCGATTATGTATGACGAGATCCACCCCTATATTGAACAGTACAACGAGGATCATCCGGACAAGAACATGGAGTACGATCTCAAACGTCCGGCAGAGACCTCTTGGCTCGCGAGCCTGATCCCGACGATTCTGCTCCTGGCGGGCATGCTCGTTTTCTGGTGGTTCATGATGAAGCGCCTGAACACCAGCATGGGCGACGCGGGCAAGCAGATGAACTTCGGCAAGGCGAAGGTCAAGCAGATGGCCGATGAAAAGCGCAAAACCACCTTTGCCGACGTGGCGGGAGCCGATGAGGAAAAGGAAGAGCTGCGCGAGATTGTCGAGTTCCTCAAAAATCCGAAAAAGTATAATGAGCTGGGCGCGCGCATTCCGAAAGGCGTGCTGCTCGTCGGCCCTCCCGGTACTGGTAAAACGCTCTTGGCCCGCGCGGTTGCGGGTGAGGCGGGGGTTCCTTTCTTCTCCATCTCCGGTTCCGATTTTGTGGAAATGTTCGTCGGCGTCGGCGCGTCGCGCGTGCGCGACCTGTTCGACCAGGCGAAGAAAAATTCCCCCTGCATCATCTTCATCGATGAAATCGATGCGGTGGGCCGTCAGCGCGGCGCCGGTCTTGGCGGCGGCCACGACGAGCGCGAACAAACTTTGAACCAGCTGCTGGTTGAGATGGACGGTTTTGGCGCGAACGAAGGCGTCATCATGATCGCCGCGACGAACCGCCCCGACATCCTTGATCCGGCGCTGATGCGTCCCGGCCGTTTTGACCGCCAGGTCATGGTCGGCTACCCGGACATCAAGGGCCGCGAAGAGATTCTGAAGGTCCACGCCCGCGGCAAGCCGATTGCGCCGGACGTGAGCCTGAAGACCATTGCGAAATCTACCGCCGGCTTTACCGGCGCGGATCTCGAGAACCTGCTCAATGAGGCGGCGCTGCTCTCAGCCCGCAAGAACCTGCGGGCGATCACGATGGAAGAGATCGAGGAAGCTACGATCAAGGTTGTGGTCGGTACCGAGAAAAAGAGCCGCGTGATGACGGAAAAGGAAAAGACCCTCACCGCCTACCACGAGGGCGGCCATGCGGTCGTCACCTACTTCTGCCCCACGCAGGACCCGGTACACCAGATTTCGATCATTCCCCGCGGTATGGCCGGCGGCTATACGATGCAGCTGCCTGCGGAGGACCGCTCTTATAAATGCAAGAAGGAAATGCTCGAGGATCTGATCGTGCTTATGGGTGGTCGTGTGGCGGAGGCCCTGGTGCTGGACGACATTTCCACCGGCGCTTCGAACGATATTGAGCGCGCCACCAAGACAGCCCGCGCGATGGTAACCAAGTACGGCATGAGTGAAATGCTCGGCACCGTCACCTATGGTTCAGACAACAGCGAGCCGTTCCTGGGCCGCGATATGGGTCATGTGCGCAACTATTCTGAAAGCACAGCGGCCGCGATCGATCAAGAGATCAAAGATATCCTGACAAACGCGTATGACGGCGCGGCCAAGATTCTTTCCGATCATATGGATAAGCTGCACGAGGTTGCAAAGTATCTGTATCAGAACGAAAAGATGAGCGGTGAGGATTTTCAGAAACTGATGAGCGGCGCCGCTTTGCCGGCAGCTGCAGGGCAGATACCGCCTCTGCCGAAGCTGGATACGGAGCTTCCGCAAGTGGAGCTTCCATCGGCGGACGAAACAGCTGAATGATGAGTTTGGAAAAGGGGAAATGTTGCATTTCCCCCTTTCCTTGTCTCGGCGGACCATCGAAAAATGGCACGCGGTTTTACTCTTACTGTGTTGCTGTATACCAGCAGGGTGGCGTCCCCGCAAGGCTTAGGGATGCGCTTGTGCTGCGGCGGTTGCCGCCTTGGCGCGATTTTCGGCGGCAATCTGTTTTCGATACGGTTTCTTCGGGGGGGACGCCCTGTTTCGACAGAAAACAGCGGCGTGTTTGCTTATCATCAAAAGCGGGAAGAACGTTCTCTGCACAGGGAGCGTGGATTGAAAATTTTTTTAATTTTTAGAAAATAAAATGAACAAAACCTGTCGCTCTCCTCACGGGAAGCGTGGATTGAAATAACTCGGAAATTCAGAACGATCCGATCGATCTGGAGGCCTCTCCCCGCACAGGAAGCGTGGATTGTATGGATTTATAAGGACTATTGCGGTCGTTCTCTGCATGGGGAGCGTGGATTGAAATACGTTTCGCACCTGATAGGAGTTCGGCGCGTTTGGTGGTTTGACCAAACAAAACAGGAATGGTATCACCCCGGGAATGGCCCGGGCAGAATTCGAAATGCCAAAGCCCCGGTGATGGGGCGAGCGGCAGGAGGGAAGCTATGGCAAAAAAGACGGCATATGGAAACGACAGTATCTCGTCGCTCAAGGGCGCAGACCGTGTGCGCCGACGCCCGGCGGTTATTTTCGGCTCGGACGGCATCGAGGGCTGCGAGCATTCCATTTTTGAAATATTATCCAACTCTATCGATGAGGCCAGAGAAGGCTTCGGACGGGAAATCACGATCACCTGCTTCCGTGACCATTCGGTAGAGGTGGAGGATCACGGGCGCGGCATTCCCGTAGACTATAACCCGACGGAAGAACGCTTCAACTGGGAGCTGGTATTCTGCGAGCTGTACGCGGGCGGCAAATACAACAACGATTCCGATGAAAGCTACGAGTATTCGCTGGGGCTGAACGGCCTTGGCCTTTGCTCGACCCAGTACGCCTCGGAATATATGGATGTCGACATCCGCCGCGACGGCACGCGCTATACGCTGCATTTTGAGCACGGGGAAAACGTGGGAGGTTTGCAGCAGGAGCCTTATACCAAGAAGGATACGGGCACCAAAATCCGCTGGCGGCCCGACCTGCAGGTGTTTACGGATATTGCCGTGCCGCAGGAGTATTATCTCGATATGATCCGCCGGCAGGCGATCGTCAATGAGGGCATCCGTTTTCTGCTTCGCTTTGAGACGGAAGCAGGCTTTGAAACGACGGAGTTCTGCTATCAGGAAGGAATCCTCGATCACGTGCGCGAGCTCGCGGGGGAAGATGCCCTTACCTCGGTGCAGAGCTGGCAGGCGGAGCGCCGTGTGCGCGATCGTGCGGACAAGCCCGAATATAAAACGAAAATCAATGCGGCGCTCGCGTTTTCGAATCGAGTGCACGTGACGGAATATTATCATAACTCCAGCTGGCTCGAGCATGGCGGCGCGCCGGACAAGGCTGTGCGCAGCGCGTTCGTTTCGCAAATCGACGCATATTTAAAGCAGACGGGGAAATACAACAAGAATGAGAGCAAGATCACCTACACCGACGTGGAGGATTGCCTGATTCTTGTCATTTCGTCGTTCTCAAACCGCACATCCTACGAGAACCAGACGAAAAAGGCGATCACGAACAAGGGAATTCAGGAGGCCATGACCGAGCTTTTGCGGCATCACCTGGAGGTGTTCTTCCTCGAAAACCCCGTGGAAGCCGAAAAAGTGGCCGCGCAGGTGCTTATCAACAAGCGCAGCCGCGAGGACGCGGAAAAAACGCGTCTGAACCTGAAAAAGAAGCTCACCACTAATATGGACGTGACGAACCGCGTTGCGAAATTCGTGGACTGCCGCAGCCGCAAGGCCGAGGAGCGCGAAATCTTCATCGTGGAGGGCGACTCGGCTCTGGGTGCGTGCAAGCAGGCCCGCGACCCGGATTTTCAGGCGATCATGCCCATCCGCGGTAAAATCCTGAACTGCCTGAAAGCGGACTATGACCGCATTTTCAAAAGCGATATCATTACCGATCTGATTAAGGTGCTCGGCTGCGGCGTAGAAGTGAAATCGAAGGCAAACAAGGATTTGTCGTCGTTCGATCTGTCGCTGCTGCGCTGGAACAAGGTCATTTTGTGCACCGATGCCGATGTGGACGGTTTCCAGATCCGCACGCTGCTGCTGACGATGCTGTACCGCCTGACCCCTACGCTGATCGAGCAGGGCAAGGTGTTCATTGCGGAATCGCCGCTGTTTGAAATTACGGCAAAGGATCAGACGTATTTCGCCTACACCGAGCAGGAAAAGGCAAAAATCCTGCAGCGTCTGGAGGGAACCAGATACACCATCCAGCGCTCGAAAGGTCTTGGCGAAAACGAACCCGATATGATGAATCTGACCACCATGAACCCCGCCACTCGGCGGCTGATTCAGGTTCTGCCCGAGGACGCGGCCAAAACGGCGGACATGTTTGATCTGCTTCTGGGCGACAACCTTTCCGGGCGAAAGGATTTTATCGCCCGCAGCGGTCATGAATATATCGCCGCCGCTGACGTAAGCTGAGGGGGAAACACGATTGGCACACAGAAAAAAAGAACCGAATACCGCGCCCCCCAAAGGAAAGGGCGTGATCGAAGGCGCGGGGCTGGTGGTAACGCAGCCCATCACCGCGACGCTGGAGCAGAACTACATGCCCTATGCCATGAGCGTCATCATGTCGCGCGCGATTCCGGAGATCGACGGCTTTAAGCCGTCGCACCGCAAGATATTATACACAATGTATAAAATGGGTCTGCTCACCGGCTCCAGGACAAAAAGCGCCAATATTGTGGGGCAGACGATGAAGCTGAATCCCCACGGTGACGCTGCAATTTACGAAACGATGGTGCGCCTGAGCCGCGGATATGAGGCGCTATTGCACCCTTATGTCGATTCGAAGGGAAACTTCGGAAAATTCTATTCGCGCGATATGGCGTGGGCGGCCTCCCGTTATACCGAGGCCAAGCTCGACGATATCTGCCAGGAGCTTTTTCGCGATATTGACCGGGATACGGTCGATTTTGTCGACAACTACGACAATAGCATGAAAGAGCCGACCCTGCTGCCGGCGGCGTTCCCGTCGATTCTCGTTAACGCCAACACGGGCATTGCGGTCGGCATGGCGAGCAACATCTGCCCGTTCAATCTGGCGGAGGTCTGTCAGACGACGATCGCCCTGATCCGCGACCCGGAGTTCGATGTGGCCTCCACCCTGCAGGCGCCGGATTTCCCCGGCGGAGGACAGGCGGTGTACGACCGCGCCGCGATGGAGGAGATCTACCGCACCGGCCGGGGCGGCGTGAAGATCCGCTGCCGCTATTCGTATGACAAAACGGCCAACTGCATCGACGTCACGCAGATTCCGCCCACCACCACGATCGAAGCGATTGTGGAAAAGGTGGTCGACCTGGTGCGTCAGGGCAAGCTCAAAGAGATTTCGGACATCCGCGACGAAACCGGCCTGGGCGGCCTGAAAATCACCATCGATTTAAAGCGCGGCGTTGACCCCGAGCGGCTGATGCAGCGCCTGTTCAAAATGACGCCGTTGGAAGACAGCTTCTCCTGTAACTTCAACGTGCTGATTTCCGGTGTGCCTCAGGTGCTGGGTGTGCGCGACCTGCTGCTCGAGTGGGTGGCGTTCCGTGTGGAATGTGTGCGCCGCCGCACGCATTTTGATCTGCGCAAAAAGAAAGAAAAGCTGCACCTGCTGCGCGGCCTGCAGGCGATTCTTCTCGATATTGACAAAGCCATCAAGATCGTGCGCGAAACCGAGGAGGAAGCCGAGGTTGTGCCGAACCTGATGATCGGCTTCGGCATCGATGAGATTCAGGCGGAATATGTAGCGGAAATCAAGCTGCGGCATTTAAACCGCGAATATATTTTAAAGCGCACGCAGGAAACCAGCGAGCTGGAGCAGGAGATTGCCCGGCTGCAGGAGCTGATGGAAAGCCGCGCGAAGATTCAGTCGTTGATTATCGCCGAGCTGAAAGAAGTGGAAAAAAAGTACGGTCAGCCGCGCCGCACGCAGCTGGTGTATGCGTCCGATCTCGAGGTAGCTGAACCGGAGCAGGAAATCGACGATTACCCGGTACATCTCTTCTTTACCCGCGAGGGGTATTTCAAGAAGATCACCCCGCAGTCGCTGCGCATGAGCGGCGAACAAAAGCTCAAAGAAGGCGACGCTGTCACGCAGACGGAAGAAGCGACGAACGCCTGCGACCTGCTGTTCTTTACCGACCGCTGCCAGGTGTATAAGATGCGTGCGTCCGACTTAAGCGACGGCAAGGCCAGCGTGCTGGGTGAGTATATTCCCGCCAAGGCGGGCATGGACGAGGGCGAGAATGCCATTTACATGGTGCCCACTACAGATTACCAGGGCTACATGCTGTTTCTGTTTGAAAATGGGAAGGCGGCCAAGGTGGAGCTTTCGGCCTATGCCACCAAGACGAACCGGCGCAAGCTGGTTGGGGCGTACAGTGATAAATCCCCGCTCGTGGCGGTGATGTACCTCAAAGAGGACCGCGATCTTCTGCTGACGGGAACCAACGGTCGTTTGCTGCTGGTCAACACAGGAGCAGTTCCCGATAAGGCTACCCGCACCACGCAGGGCGTTTTCGTCATGACGTTCACCGCGGCAAAGCACCACCTGCAAAACGCCGAGCCATATGAAGATGGAATGCTCGAAACGCCGGACCGCTACCGCAAGAACGTGCCATCGCCCGGCGCGGTGCCCAGCCAGGCCGATGCCATGCGCGGCCAACTGTCGCTCACTTGAGTCGATTGAGCCGGCGGAATTGAATTTGCACATCGCCAATTTTTCAAGATAAAGAAAACGATATATTTTCCATTGTTTTGATCAAAATCGAAGGAGGATGACAACCCTCTTTCGATTTTGTTATGTGCAACCCACTACTTGAAAAAGATAGCCTTGTGCTTTTCATTAAAAACAAACCGCCGCACGGAAAGCCAATAGCAATCCGGCGGCGGTTCCGGCAATTGAAAATGCAAACGCACGCGAAACTTTCAATTGCTGATCTTACTATGTCCGGTTTTGCTGCCGGATATGTGCGGATTTTTTTGGAAGAGGGCTGTCCAATAATTTTTCGAAAAAAGATTGCTAAAATACAGGCTTTGTGGTATCATAATCACAAGTGTTTATTGTACGTTCGGAGGTACATTATGAGTGGACTTGAGATTTTCTTTGGAGTAGTTTTGCTGCTATTCTCCATCGCGATTGTGGTGATTATCCTTCTTCAGGAAGGCCAGCAGCAGAATTTAGGCGCAATTACCGGCGGCGCAGATACATTTTTGTCTAAGAACAAAGCACGTTCCATCGACGCATTTCTGTCGCGTTGGACAAAAGTGATAGCGGTAGGCTTTTTCGTAATGGTGATTGCCATTAATGCCGTTATGTTTTTCACCGGGAAATAAGAATGCAGCCGAAAAGCTCCGCTGAAAAGCGGAGCTTTTTTTCAAAAGGAAAAGGGTGAATCAATGATTAAAAAGAAAGAAAATACACCGGCAGAAGCTATTTTAAAAGCGCTTTCCAAGCTGCGCCATGCGATTTCTTCGAAAGAGCTGCTCAAAAAATCAGGAATCAAAGACAAATCGGTCTTTTATGATACGCTGCATCAGATGCAGGTACGCGGCGACGTGTATGTAAATAAACGCCACCAGGTGTTCGGCAAGGCCGGCCAGACCCGTGTGACCGCGACGGTTTATTCCCTGTCGGAGGGGTTTGCATTTGTGCGCCCTGAAAACGGCGGAGACGAACTGTACGTTTCGAGCGACCGCCTGAAGGGTGCGATTGTGGGCGACACGGTTCTGCTGAAAAATATTACGGAAACACCCCGCGGAAAGAAGGCGGAGGTTGCCTCGATCACGAAGCGCCGGCAGTGGGTGACCACCGGTACCGTGCGCAAATCGTACGGCGGTTTCGAGATCGTGCCGGATATCGCCATCCGCTATAATCTGCCGATCCCCAAAAGCGACCTGATGGGCGCCCGACCGGGCGACAAGGTACAGGCGGAGCTGGTGCGGGTGCCGCGCCGCGAAAAGCTTTCTGCCCGTGTGGTAAAGATTTACGGCACCGCCGAAAGCGCCAAAATCTGTGCCGATGCGATCATCGACCAGAACGGCATTCCCACGGTATTTTCCGAAGCGGTGATGGCCGAAGCGGCCCGCGCGGCACAGGAGCCGATCACGCAGGAGGAGCTTGCCACACGGCTTGATCTGCGCGAGGAAATGATCTGCACGATCGACGGTGCCGACGCGAAGGATTTGGACGACGCGATCAGCGTGCGGCGCACAGAGCGCGGCTTTGATCTGGGCGTGCATATCGCGGATGTATCGCACTATGTGCGTGAGGACAGCGCCGTTGATGAAGAAGCGTTTCTGCGCGGTACTTCGGTCTATTTTGCGGACAGGGTCATCCCTATGCTGCCGAAAGAGCTTTCGAACGGAGCCTGTTCGCTGAACGCAGGGGAGGATAAGCTCACCTTTTCCGCTCTGATCCGTCTGGACGATAAGGGCGAAATTGTCAGCTATCGTTTTCAAAAAACGGTGATCCATTCCAAGGTGCGCGGCGTATATTCCGAGGTTAACCGCATTTTCAGCGGTGAAGCGGATGAGGCTTTGCTGGAGAAATATGCCCCTGTGCTCGAATCTTTAAAAACCGGCCGCGAGCTGGCAAAGATTCTTGAGCAGCGCTCCCGTGACAAAGGAGCTGTGGATTTTGAAAGCGGAGAATCCATGTTTACGCTCGATGAAAACGGCGTGTGTATTGATGTGCGGCCCCGTGTGCAGGGAGAAGCCGAGAAAATGATCGAGCAGCTGATGATCACTGCGAATCAGGCGGCAGCCAAGCTTGCGAAAGAGGAACAGCTGCCGTTTGTGTACCGCATTCACGAAAATCCGGACCCCGAACGCATCAAGGCGCTCGTCAGTCTGGCGGCGGCCCTGGGCTTTTCAACTCAGCGTCTTCGTTCCGAAAAGCCGTCTCCGGCCGATTTTTCAGAGCTGCTGGGGCAGGTGAGAGGAACGCCGGCTGAGCAGGTGATCTCGCATCAGGTGCTGCGCACGATGGAAAAGGCGAAGTATTCCACCGAGCCGGTCGGTCATTTCGGCCTGGCCCTCGCGGATTATTGCCACTTTACCTCGCCGATTCGGCGGTATCCTGACCTTGCGATCCACCGCATATTGTCGCAGTCGCAGAGCCTGGGGCAGATCGAGCTGGCGCTGCGCTTTGCGTCATTCGCCGCAGCGGCTGCGTCGGAATCCTCCAAGTCCGAGGTGCGCGCCATGACGGCCGAGCGCAGCGCGGAGGATTGCTATAAGGCGGAATTTATGAAATCACATGTTGGCGAAGAATTCGACGGCGTTGTCAGCGGCGTGACACAGCGCGGCGTTTTCGTTCAGCTTCAGAACAGCGTGGAGGGCTTTGTGCCGATCGGCGCGTTCCCGAACGCCGATTACCGATTTGACGGTGTCGTCACGCAGGTGGATGAACGCACCGGCAGCCGCATCACCATCGGTACTCCGATGAGAATTCTCGTGGCCGCGGCAGACATCCCGACCGGGCGCATCGATTTTCTGCCCGCAGGACAAGAAATAAATTCCAGAGAAACGGTATAAATTGGGTATAAAAGTCCAACATATTAGCATATGATAAACCGAAAGGCGGAGCTAATATGGAAACTGTACTCAAGATGATCCAGCAGACGGTAAGGCCTGCGGAGGAGGTAAAGCAGGATTCTGGAATTTTGCAAGAGTTGAGGGAAGTTTCAAGGCTGATGGCCTGCAATGAAAGATGGTTTCAGATGGAGTGCAACGAAGATCTGATCGACGCCTGCGTCCATCAGCGAATCGAGCTTATGGCACGGTACCGCCATCTGTTGCAGGAAGCAAAGCGGCAGGGAATTTCAGCTTCTCCTTTTTCAAACCTGGTGTAATCCGGCGGCAATCCGCCGCCCGGTTTTGCTGTTCTCGCGGGGCATTGGCCCGGCGGGGAGCAGGAATGCAAAGAAAAAGGAGGCGGTCCGGTGCCAAGCATGACGACGATTCTGGTTGCAATAGGGATCTTTTTGCTTCTCGCGGCGCTGCATGCGCTGCTGGGCTCAAAGCGCCCGATGCAGCGCGCGGCGGGCGGTATTATTATCGGGGTCGGCGCGCTGGCCGCGGTCAACCTGACTGGATTTTTTACCGGGGTCAGTATCCCGGTCAGTCTGCTCAGCCTCGGCGTTTCCGCCGCAGGCGGGGTACCGGGGGTCACGCTGCTGCTTTTGCTGAATCTGATTTTTCAATGAGGATCGGCGGTCAAAGAAGTTTCTTTGACCGCCGGTTTTTTCTGTTCTTTGCTAAAAATGATTTGATTTTTAGCTGTTTGATTCGCCGAAAATCAAATCGTCTATGCCGACAAAGGCTTCGGCTGTCATGGTAAGCCCCAGCCGGTAGCCGTAAATCAGGTTGCCGACCGCCGTGAGCCTGTTCAGCTCCC
>OFCQ01000111.1_pt1 | contig 54218 bp, 65 predicted proteins | sample 1520861 | NCBI WGS metagenome assembly OFCQ01 (sample SAMEA2699036, study PRJEB24076) | metagenome | biome: Human gut stool | place: Spain | collected 2012-11-21 | reverse complement strand
TCAGCTTCGCTGACCAGAATCACGCGCCAAGTCTCACGGATGTTCGACTTGAATTACTTCCTGTGCCATTACACGACTTGCAGAAATTATTATATATGGACTTCAGGCGAATTGGAATGAGTCTTAGAAGTAGATAAGAGAGTTTATCTTTGTTCTTAGCAAAGATAAACTCTCTTATCTACTTCTTGACGAATGAAACCTGAGCAAGAAGTCCATATATAATAATTTCCGCAAGGACCGTATAGCCAGTCAATCTCGTAAATTAAATAGAAAATCTTTCTGCCTGACTCTGGATCAACTCTGCATCATCAAAATAATTAATCTTCATTGCAGCCTTCACTTCACTCAATGTCTGAGCTGCACGAGCTTCTGCTTTTTCACTGCCTTTTTTAAGAATCTCATATACATATGGAATATCTTTCTGATACTCTTTTCTACGATTGCGGATTGGTTCAAGCTCTGCCTGAATTACATTATTTAAGAAACGTTTTACCTTCATATCCCCAAGGCCACCTCTGGTGTAATGATCTTTTAATTCCTGTAAGCATGTATACTCTGGCAGGAATTCTTCAAAATACTCTGGTCTGCAGAATGCATCCAAATATGTGAATACTGTATTTCCTTCCAATTTACCCGGATCTGATACTTTAATATGTGTAGGATCTGTAAACATGCTAAATACTTTTTTCTGAATCTCATCCGGCTCTTCTGACAGATAAATACAGTTTCCAAGTGATTTGCTCATCTTTGCCTTACCATCAATTCCCGGCAGACGCAGGCATGCCTGATTCTCAGGAAGTAAAATATCTGGCTCGATCAAGGTATCTCCATATACAGAATTAAACTTTCTTACAATCTCTTTTGTCTGTTCAAGCATCGGAAGCTGATCTTCACCAACCGGAACTGTTGTAGCTTTAAATGCTGTAATATCTGCTGCCTGGCTGATTGGATATGTAAAGAATCCAACCGGGATACTCGCCTCAAAATTACGCATCTTAATCTCTGATTTTACTGTAGGATTTCTCTGTAATCTTGATACTGTTACAAGATTCATATAATAAAATGATAATTCACATAATTCTGGAATCTGTGATTGAATAAACAATGTCACTTTCTCAGGATCGAGTCCACATGCAAGATAATCTAATGCAACCTCGATAATGTTCTGACGCACTTTTTCCGGATTGTCCGCATTATCTGTCAATGCCTGTGCATCTGCGATCATGACAAACATATCGTCAAATCCTCCCTGATTCTGTAATTCCACTCTTCTTCTTAAGGAACCTACATAATGTCCCACATGTAATCTACCTGTAGGTCTGTCCCCTGTCAACATAATCTTTCCCATTATTCTTTAACTTCCTCCTAGTAACTTTATTTCACAAATAATGTCTGGCGTGCCGGTTTTCTGACCCCATTCGCCTCTGGTGCATATATAAACTGATACAATGTATATGCCATCAAAAATCCTGCCATAACATCAAGCACTGAATGCTGTTTTAAAAACATTGTCGCCATAATGATCAATGCAGTCAAAATATATGCTCCCATGCATATCGCTTTATGCTCATTTAACTTCTTGCTATTCTTGATTGCTATACACGCAGCAAGAGAATTAAACACATGAAGACTTGGGAATACATTTGTCGGTGTATCTGTCTGATACAACATCTTTACCAGATCAACAAATATATTATCTCTCTCAAATACAACCGGACGGATTGCAAGTCCATTCGGCATAATTGTTGATATGATCAAAAATATGGTCATACCCGCAAAACTAATCTTGGCAAGCTTATAGAATCCATCTACATCTGTAAAAAAGAAGTACGCAAAAACTACAGCTATAAAAACAAACCATAGTAAATAAGGTACAATGAAATATTCAATAAATGGTATCTTATCATCAATTGGTGAATATATAATATGATATCCGCTTGTCACATGTGTCTCTAAATAATAGAACCATGGTCCATAAAGCAGTGCATAGCTAAAAACCCAAGCATGTTTATATTTCTTGAAAAAATCCCCTATTTTTCTTTTTATGTTCATAACGAACGCCCCTTTTTAATACACAAATGGATTAATCTGCTCTTTTACTGCTAAAGATTATAGCATGATTTCTGTCCAACAACAAGGCGATTCATAAAAGCTTAACAATTCTTTTATACTCTACTTATCATCTGGAATTATAATTTTTACCTGTTTGTCAAGCAACCCCGCTTTCAACTCACTTCCAATTGCAATCGGCTCTCCGTCTGCATGTATCGGAAATTCTGCTTGCATACTGATTTCAATATTTTTACAACGGAATATATCAATTCCTTTTATTCCTACATGCTTCCCTTTAAATGCCAGTGGGAGTAAGAAAACAACTTTCCATCTCGGTAGTCCTGATACAACAATAACATCTAAATATCCATCGTCAACCTTTGCTTCCGGACAAAAGAAAAATCCTCCACCCTCATAGGGATGATTCATAACTGCTACAAAATATGTATTTTCAAAACTCTTCGTTTCTCCTCCATCCAGACACACACAAGCTCTCGTATGTGCATCTCTGAACAATCTGCGAAGTGCTACTGCCAGATAACTCAACTGTCCCAGCTTTACTTTATTCAACATCACTTTCAATTTAGAGACTGCTACCTGATGACATACCGCTGCATCAAATCCAATTCCGCTGCTGACCGCAAACCGATGCGTCATCTCCTTACAAGACATTACACCAACATCCATCAACACTCTTTTTTTCGAATTCAAAATGTTATTCAATGCCTCCTTCGGATCCGTAGGCAGTTTCAACGCTCTCGTAAAATCATTTCCCGATCCGGTTGGGATATATCCAAGCGTAACCTTTGAACAATCTCGAATTCCATTGATTACTTCATCCATCGTCCCATCCCCGCCAAGGACTATAATCGTATATTCTTTCTCATCTTTCGTCAATTCCGAAGTAATCTTCGTTGCCTCTTTTTCATACTTTGTAAATCTCACCTGATACTGTATTCTTCGTTTTTTCAGTTCCGGCTCTACCTGATTCCAAATCAAACCCCCACGTCCTGATTTTGATTTTGGATTTACAATAAATGTATATTCCACCCTTTCACCTCCAGAGCTTATTCCATTGTACTATCCAGATATTTTCCAAGAGATCTTCTCATATTCCCCGCAAAATCTGCTTTTCCCTTTCGTAAACACCATTCAAATACATTTCCTATTACAATCATTCGAATATCTGTCGTAAACTCTTCCAACTCTACATTTAAATGAACAATACCTGCTACAATTGCTTTCTCTATATAATTCCGTACCGTAACAATCGGATAAGGTCTTTCTGTACGGCTCACCGGATTCAATGCCTGGTTCTTCGGATCATAATATCCGCTCATAAATTCCACGCCCAGCTCCTCACAATACTCTACATAGTTCAGATAAACTCTGATAACCGCAATTTTCGCCTCTTCCACACTGTTTGGCATATCCAGTAAATCCGGATTGATACTTGGCTGTTCTTCTATATAATAAGATAACAGATCATCTTTTGTTTTGAAATGATGATAAAAACTTCCATTCGATACACCTGCTTCTTCGCAAATGTTCTTAATCGATAATTCTTCGTATCCTTTTTTCTGTAATATATGCTTTGCCGCCCGAAAAATTCTCTCTTTTGTCTCTTTCGATTTCTGCTGTTGTTTTCCGAGTTCTATCTTTTCATCCATGTCTATAATTCCCTTCTGACGACCACTGCTTATTTCTTTATTATAGTAACACAAGCTGCACTTTTATTCAAGAAAACCGAGTGTACTCTACAACTTTCGTTTCACCTAAAATGCCTGTTCATAAAGTCTTGACAATCGTCTTAGTTTTCCATGATTGAAAGTGCATATTGTGTGTATGCCGAAAATGCTGTCGGAATAGGATATTTCCCCATAACTTCTTTTTTATCAGCAAATATCATATCCGTACGACATGTTTTTTCCAATTCATCAACAATGATCTCGTATCCTGTCATATGCCATTCTACATGGCTGAAAATGTGTTTTGCATTTTCCAGCTTTTTGATGCGGACCGGCATCATACCAATGGATTTTGCATATTCGATAAGCTGCTTTCTTGTCAAATGTCCCTCCAGATTTGGAAATTCATACAAACCTGCAAGAAGTCCTTTTTCCGGTCGTTTTTGAATCGCGATCTTTTCTTCGTCTTTAATGATCAATATCGTTCTCTTCTCAATCCTTCTGTCTTTTGCTTTCTTCTTCACCGGAAGCTCCATCTGTACCGACTTTTGATTTGCTTTACAAAGTTTTGCTATCGGACAGATATCACATTTTGGTTCTCCGTTTGGTACGCAGACGATAGCCCCAAGTTCAATCAGGCCTTGATTAAAATCACTGGCTGCATTTTCCGGGATAATGCCCTCTATCTCTTCTTCAATGTGTTTTCTTGTAGATGTTTTCATGATGTCTTCATAACTTGCATGAAATCTTGAAATAACACGCAAGACATTTCCATCTACCGCTGGTTTAGGAATCCCAAATGCAAAGGAACTGATGGCCCCCGCCGTATAATTCCCAATCCCGGACAATCCTTTTATCTGTTCATAATCCTGGGGCATCTGTCCATTATACAGCTCAACGATCTGTACAGCTGCTTTTTGCATATTTCTTACTCTGTTATAATATCCAAGCCCCTCCCACAGTTTTAACAGGCGTTCTTCCGGTGCGTTTGCCAGTTCTTCTATCGTTGGAAATGCTTTGAGAAATGCTTCGTAGTAAGACTTCACAGCTTCTACCCGTGTCTGCTGCAGCATAATCTCCGATACCCATATATGATAGGCGTTTGCCCCGTTTCTCCAAGGTAAATCTCTTTTATTATTCTGATACCATTCTACGATAAGCGGTACGGCTTTTTCTAAATTATTACTTTGAGAAAACTCTGCTTCTTTCACTTGATTTCGTTTCATTTTATTCTATATCTCTTTCTATTTCGTTTATCTCCACATGCACACTGCAGTGAAACAAGAATGCCAAACATTTGACTTTAATGCATCTTAACACAGTTCCCGGTAAAATAGCAACAAGACAGTTCCTTTACCAGAAACTGCCTTGCAATATTTTTAAAAATATTTTATTTGATTTATAAAATTTTGGATAAGAATTCTTTTAATCTCTCATCTTTCGGATTTCCAAAAAACTCTTCCGGTGTTCCCTGCTCTTTTATCTGTCCTGCATCCATAAATATGACACGAGTTGCAACTTCCTTCGCGAATCCCATCTCATGTGTAACAACAGCCATCGTCATCCCTTCATGTGCCAAAGCCTTCATCAATTCCAGAACTTCTCCAACCATCTCCGGGTCAAGTGCTGATGTAGGTTCATCAAACAGCATTACATCCGGCTTCATTGCCAATGCTCTTACGATGGCAATACGCTGCTTCTGTCCACCGGATAAATGTGATGGATATGCGTTTGCTTTCTGTTCCAATCCAACCCTTTTGAGCAGATCCATTGCCTCTTTTTCAGCTTCTTCCTTGCTCTTCTTTAATAATTTAATAGGAGCAAGTGTGATATTTTCAAGAATCGTTTTATGCGGAAACAAGTTAAAATGCTGGAATACCATTCCCATCTTCTGACGATGTTTATTAATATCTGTCGCTTTGCTTGTAATGTCTACTCCTTCAAAATAAATATGTCCGCTTGTCGGAACCTCAAGCAAGTTTAAAGAGCGCAGAAAAGTAGATTTTCCCGAACCGGATGGTCCGACAATAACAACCACTTCCCCCTTGCTGATCGTCTCTGACACACCGTTCAAAGCATGAAGATTATTTGCATACACTTTATGCACATTATCAACTTTAATTAATACATCTCCTTTAGTGGTCACTGTTTCTCAGCCTCCTTTCCAGCAAGTTCACACATTTTGTAAATGCCATTACCATAACAAGATAAATCAATGCTACAGCAATCAATGGCATAAATGCATCATAAGTACGGCTTCGAATGATATCGCCACCCTTTGTCAGATCCTGCAATGCAATATATCCTGACACAGAAGTTTCTTTTAATAATACGATAAACTCATTTCCCAATGCCGGCAAAACATTCTTGAATGCCTGTGGCATAATAATATAAAACATGGTCTGTGCATAGTTGAAACCAAGGCTGCGTCCTGCTTCCATCTGTCCATCATCAATTGACATTATACCAGAGCGGAAAATCTCAGCTACATAAGCGGCTGAGTTGATTCCGAATGCCATAATCGCAACCAACACTTTACTAATCTGTGTACTTCCAAAAATTACAAAATAAATGATCAATAACTGTACAACAACCGGAGTTCCTCGAATCACTGTCAGATAAATCTTACATATCAAGTTTAAAATTTTTAATTTACCTGTTTTATCATAAGTAGCTCTGATCATTGCAATTAAGAATCCAAATGCAATTCCTATCAGCACCGCAAAAAAGGTGACTTTTAAAGTAACCACCAGACCATCTGCCAGGTACTTCCAACGGTCATCTGTTATAAAATTCATTATGAATCTTGTTTTCAAATCTGCCATAAGCCCCAACCTTCTCTTTTATCGCTGATTATTCAGCATCTGCATTGATATATTTGTCAACGATTTTATCAAATGTTCCATCTTTCTTCAACTCTGCAATTGCATCATTTACTTTCTCAGTAAGGTCACTTCCCTTTTTGAAGCAGAATGCATAAGCTTCTTCTACGTACTCAGTATCCAGAATTTTAAGACCTTCATTCTCTTTTACAAATGTCTGTGCCGGCTGATCATCAATGATAACTGCATCGATCTTGCCCTGCTGAAGTGCCTGTACAGCCTCAACACCTTTGTTATAACGCTCTACATTTTCATCGCCATAATCATCTGATGAATAAAGATCTCCTGTTGTTCCAAGCTGAACTCCGATTTTCTTTCCTTCCAAATCTTCAGGCTTTGTAATGTCGCTATTATCTGCTGAAACAATAATCACCTGACGTCCTGTGTAATAGCTGTCTGAGAAATCAACCTGTGTTTTTCTCTCATCTGTAACTGTGATACCTGCTGCTGCAAAATCTGCTTTTCCACTCTGGACAGCCGGGATAATAGAATCAAATGCCATATCTTCAATCGATAATTCTGCTCCAAGTTTATCTGCGATTGCTTTCGCAAACTCAGCGTCAATACCTACGATCTCGTCTCCTTCATAGAATTCATATGGTGGGAACTCTGCATTTGTTGCCATTACAAGCTTATCCTTGCTTTCTCCTTCACTGCTGTCTGAACTTTTATTGCTTGAACCACACGCTGCCATAGAAACTACACACATTGCTGCTAATACAACACTTAATACTTTTTTCTTCATCTTTAACTTCCTCCTAGAATCTATTTCTTTTGCATAACCATACATAATATCCTATATATTCTATCATATTTATACAGGATTTCAAGTATATATACAAAATTATTCTCAATTAGTTGCATATTTTCAAAAAAACAAGAGACTATTGAAATTTTATATCTCAATAGCCCTTTATAAATCATGTATTCACTTTTATGCAAGTAATGCGGAAACTGTAAAATATAAGAATACAATCACTCCAAGTACGATTCTATAATATCCAAATACTTTGAAATCATGTTTTTTAATATACTGCATCAAGAATTTAATTACAAAGATAGATACGACAAAAGAAACCACGCATCCTAACAATAGTAAAAGGAACTCCTGTCCTGTAAATGCAAAACCAAACTTAAGCATCTTCAGAAGACTCCATCCAAACATAACCGGAATCGCAAGAAAAAACGTAAATTCTGCTGCCACACTTCTGGATGCTCCAATGATCAATCCACCCAAAATTGTTGCACCGGATCTTGATGTTCCCGGAATCATCGCCAATACCTGGAACCCTCCGATTGCCAGAGCCATCGGAATCGTAAGCTGTGAAAGCTTTGTTGCCTGTGGTGTAACACCTTCATGCTTCTTCTCAATTACAATAAATAAAATACCATAAATGATCAGCATCGCTGCAACAACATACGCATTCATAAAATGCTCATCCACAAAATCATCAAACAACAATCCGATGACCATAGCCGGAAGCGTTGCAATAATTACCTTGATCCACAACTGAATTGTCATCATCTTCTGTTTTTCTGATTTCTTAGCCGAAAATGGATTCAATTTATTAAAATAAATCAATATAACTGCCAAAATCGCTCCAAACTGGATCACTACATTGAACATCTCTACAAATTCATGCCGTAAACTCAGCTTCACAAATTCTTCTACCAGAATCAAATGTCCCGTACTACTAATCGGAAGCCATTCTGTAATTCCCTCAACAATACCTAAAAATATAACCTTTAATGCTTCTAACATGCTTCTCCTCCCCCGAGAACATATCTCACAATCGCTCTGGCTGCACCATCTTCATCATTCGTTCCCGTCACATAATCTGCATTACACTTCACTGCTTCTTCCGCATTGCCCATCGCAACACCAACTCCAGCTTCTGTGATCATCTCTATATCATTATCGCCATCACCAATTGCCATAATCTCTTCCCGTTCAATTCCAAGCATCTTACCTAATGCAATCAAACCTTTTCCCTTATTTACACCGGCTGCGTTAATTTCTATATTGTATTTTAATGAACTGACGAGGTTCAAATCTTTACACTCGCTTAGTTCTTCCCAGGCTGCTTTCCTCTCTTCCATATCCGCAAATAATACCTGTACTTTATCGAGATTCTCTTCTCTGGAATAAAATAATTCCCAAATATCAGGAACTGCAATTCTGGATGCACGTACATACTCCCACATGTTACAATCTTTGTGATATCTTTCTACATGAGCCAGTTTTTCATCCTTCGCATATCCCTGTCCGTCAAAATAGATCTCTTGTAGCGTATCATATTTCTCAGTGATTTCCAATGCTTTTTTTGCACTTTCTTTCGATAATAAATGTTCGATCAGTATTTCACCTGTCGCTGTATCCAGAATCCTTGCCCCATTCGCTGTAAGTGCATATCGCATCCCCGGAAATTCTCTCAATTCCAATGGTACACCTGTAAACGGCCGTCCTGTCGCTACCAGCACATGAACACCTTTGTTTATCGCCTTTGCGATTACTTCTTTTGTAAACGGAGTCAGTTCTTTTTTGGAATTTAATAATGTTCCGTCCAAATCCAGCCCCACCATCTTAATTTGCATCGTTCTATTTCCTTCCTTGTTCACTGCCCCTATTGTATCAAAATTTGCTTAATTCTGCAATTTATAGTATACTATACAGATGAAACTTTTTTGAACAAATTTTCATTGAACTTAGAAACAAAAACCAGAAAGGATTTTATTTATGAATTTGCATACAAAACGCAGGCTCAAGGCCGGTGTAGCTTTGCTTTGTTCCGCCACAATGACCTTCGCACTTGCAACTCCATATAGCTTTGCCGATGAGAAAGAAACTTTGGAAAATAAAACTTCTGATCTGCAATCACAGCTGGCAGGGATCAATCAAGACCTTCTCAAGATCAGCGATGAGATTTCTGATACCCAGATGCGCGTGACTATTGTAAACAGTGAAATTCTTCGAAGTGAAGATGAACTTACTATTTCTCAGCAGAACGAAGATCAGCAATATGAAAATATGAAATCCCGTATAAAATATATGTATGAGAACGGGAACTCAAGCATGTTAGAATTATTATTTTCCGCTGAAAGTATGAGCGACCTTCTGAACAAAGCTGATTTTATCCAAAATATCAGTCAGTACGATCGTGATATGCTAAATGAACTTCAGAACATTCATGCAGATATTGAAAACCAGAAAATGGCTCTTCAGAACCAACAAGCTTCTTTAAATAACTTAGAAAATGAATTACAACAACAGCAGGCTGCGCTACAGCAAAAGGCTGATGAGACTTCTACCGACCTTGCGCAATTTCAGGCACAGCTCCAACAGATTCGTGAGCAGGAGGCTGCGAAAGCCGCTGCTGAAGCCGCTGCAAAAGCTCAACAGGAAGCTGCTGCAAAAGCTCAACAACAAGCACAGGCATCTGCTAATGCTTCATCATCCGGCAATACTACTTCCTCAAATACTACAAACGGCAGTGGAAGTGCTAATTCCGGAAGTTCTAACTCCGGCAACAACACTTCCGGAGGCACAACAAACAATAGTGGAAGCAGTGCCAATAAATCGGATCTGGATTTATTAGCTGCCATTATTCAGTGTGAAGCATACCAGAACTATGACTCACTTTTAGCAGTTGCTACAGTTATTATGAATCGTGTATATGACTCTCGATTCCCTAACAGTATCAGCGGTGTTGTTTATGCTGCAGGACAATTTGAACCTGCATTCTCCGGCCGTCTTGAATACGTTTTAAATGCCGGTCCGACATCCCTTTCATATCAGGTTGCGCAGGATGCAATAAATGGTGCAAGACTTGCAGAAGTTGCCGACTGCTATTATTTCTTATATGCAGGCACCGGTCATTCCGGAATTAATATCGGTGGAAATGTATTTTTCCCTAGCTGGTAATTTATACATAATCACAATTTAAATTAAATCTATTACTGACAAAAAAGGTTCCGCAGTTCATGTGAATTGCGGAACCTTTTTAATCTCTATTCCTACTGATAATCTACAACATCAATCCATTTCATAAGGAATTCTTTTTCTAATTCATTCTCCTTCGCCAGCTGAGCTGCTGCAACGATTGGAAGCCACTGCTCTACATACTGTCTTGCAGTATCACTCTTCTTACAATAAATCTTCATATACAGATCAGCTTTTTTCTGGTCTTTCAATGCAAATAATAAATATGTCATAGCGGCATCTGCACCTGCGTTACCCTGTGTTGCGTGTGCCCAGTCAACAATTGTCATCTTACCGTTCTTACCATAAATCACATTCGATGGATTGAAATCTCCATGACAAAGCTTATCATGTTTCGGCATACTTTCCAGTCTGGTCATCAGTTCGTATCTTGTCGTTGCATCCAAATCTTTCAGTCCATTGATCTGACTTGCCAGCTTATCTTTTAATTTATTTAATCGAGGCGACTTTTTGCTATGAACTTCCAACTGCAGCTTTACAAAATCTTCCATATATTTCTGCAAATTCTCTTTATCAGATTCCATCATCTCTTCAAGAGTTGTTCCATTCTTGTATTCAATAAGCAGAGCCCACTTTCCATCCACTTCAGATACTTCTTTAATCTTTGGAATATCAAGTCCTGTTGCTTCTACTCGTGCTGTATTCAACGCCTCATTAAACACATCTGCTTTCGGATGATCCTTCTCAAATATCTTAACAATTCCTTCATCACATTTATAAACCTCTTTGTAGGAACGTTTTACGATTAATTTTTTATTTTCAAGTTTCATAAGCCATGCCTCCTATTTATAAATTGATTCCCCATAACTGTTCTGTATCTTTGCAGTTATATTTGGTTTTTTCTTAACTTGGTTTTATTATACTACAACTTTTCTGAAAATAAAAGACTTTTTAAATATTTTTTAACAATCTTTTTTGTCGTTAAATAATTGTCTAATAATTAACAATATTTATGTTTTTGCTTTATTTTTAATTGAAACAAAGAATATGCCTTAGCACATTCATGCGCCTGCGGCGATCGCTTGCGACACCTAGATTGTACGCCGCCGTTCGTATCCTAATATACAAAAAAGAGAAGCACAGCACTTATTTCTGCTGTACTTCTCTTCGGAATATATAATCTGTCTAGGCAAAGATATTATTTACCATAATAGCATTTCAGATAGATTTCTTTCATTTCTTTCATCAATGGATATCTTGGGTTAGCTCCTGTACACTGGTCATTAAATGCCTGCTCTACCATGTCATCCAATGTATCAAGGAAGTATTTCTCATCAACACCATAATCTTTGATTGTTTTCTTAATACCAATCTTATCTTTGAGTGCTTCAAGTTTAGCAATGAAGTTTTCAAATACTTCTGCATCTGTATTTCCTGTACATCCTGCAAAACGTCCTAATTCAGCATATCTTGCAAGTGCGTGTGGATACTGATACTGTGAAAATGTTCCCATCTTAGTTGGTACTTCTGCTGCGTTGTATCTCATAACTTCAGTCAGGATTACAGCGTTAGCAACACCATGTGGTAAGTGGTGGAATGCTCCAAGTTTGTGAGCCATTGAGTGGTTCAGTCCAAGGAATGCATTTGCAAATGCCATACCTGCCATACAAGAAGCGTTTGCCATTTCTTCACGAGCCTTAGGATCATTTGCTCCGTTATCGTATGCTGATGGAAGGTTTTCAAATACCATCTTAACAGCTTTCATAGCAAGACCATCTGTGTAATCTGTAGCCATGATAGAAACATAAGCCTCGATAGCATGTGTCATTACGTCGATACCTGATGCGCTTGTCAATCCCTTAGGCTGTGTCATCATATTGTCAACATCTACGATTGCCATGTTAGGAAGCAATGCATAGTCTGCGATTGGCCATTTTACACCTGTTTCTGCATCTGTGATGATTGCAAATGGTGTAACCTCTGAACCTGTTCCTGAAGATGTAGGAATTGCTACAAAGTAAGCTTTCTCTCCCATCTTAGGGAATGTAAATACTCTCTTACGGATATCCATGAAGTCCATAGCCATATCTTCGAAGTTTGCTTCTGGATGCTCATACATTACCCACATAATCTTAGCTGCATCCATTGCTGATCCACCACCAAGAGCGATGATTGTGTCAGGCTCGAATGCTCTCATCTGGTCTACACCTTTCTGAGCACACTGTAATGTTGGGTCTGGAGCAACTTCAAAGAAGCATGTATGCTGAATTCCCATTTCGTCTAATTTTTCTTCGATTGGAGCTACATAACCATTTTTGTATAAGAATGAGTCTGTTACGATGAATGCTTTCTTCTTGTTCATTACTGTTCCAAGTTCATCAAGTGCAACTGGCATACATCCTTTCTTGAAGTATACCTTTTCAGGTGTTCTGAACCAAAGCATATTTTCTCTCCTCTCAGCAACTGTCTTGATATTGATCAAATGTTTTACTCCAACGTTCTCAGATACAGAGTTTCCTCCCCAAGAACCACATCCCAGTGTAAGTGATGGTGTCAGTTTGAAGTTATAAAGATCTCCAATTCCTCCCTGTGAAGAAGGTGTGTTGATCAATACACGACATGTCTTCATTGCAGCTGCATGTTTTGCAATTTTTTCTTTCTCTGCCGGATGAACATACAGTGATGATGTATGTCCATATCCACCATCAGCTACAAGCTGTTCTGCCTTAGCAAGTGCTTCATCAAATGTTTTTGCTTTATACATAGCAAGTACTGGAGATAATTTTTCATGAGCGAACTCTTCTGAAATATCTACTGATTCAACTTCACCGATAAGAATCTTTGTACTTTCTGGAACTTTCACTCCTGCAAGTTTTGCGATCTCGTATGCTGATTTTCCAGGAATCTTGCTGTTTAATGCTCCGTTAATAATGATTGTCTTACGAACTTTATCGAGTTCCTCACCTTTTTTAAGGAAGTAGCATCCACGATATTCAAATTCTTTCTTAGCTTCTTCGTAAACACTTTCAAGTACTGTTACTGACTGCTCTGAAGCACAGATCATACCATTATCAAATGTTTTTGAATGAATAATTGAGTTAACAGCCATTCTTACATCTGCTGTATCATCAATGATTACTGGTGTGTTACCAGCTCCAACACCAAGTGCAGGTTTTCCTGATGAATACGCTGCTTTAACCATTCCAGGACCACCTGTTGCAAGGATGATATCTGCATCTTTCATAACTGTGTTTGTCAGTTCAAGTGATGGTGTATCGATCCATCCGATAATTCCTTCTGGAGCTCCAGCTTTTACAGCTGCCTCAAGAACAACTTTTGCTGCTGCAATTGTACATGCTTTTGCTGCTGGATGTGGGCTGATGATGATTGCGTTTCTTGTCTTCAAACAGATCAAAGTTTTGAAAATTGCTGTTGAAGTTGGGTTTGTTGTAGGAATTACTGCTGCTACCAATCCGATTGGTTCTGCAACTTTTTTAATTCCGAATGCTGGATCTTCTTCGATTACTCCGCATGTCTTTGTATTTTTATAAGCATTGTAAATATACTCTGCCGCATAATGATTCTTAATTACTTTATCTTCAACGATACCTCTCTGAGTCTCTTCTACTGCCATCTTAGCGAGTGGTATACGCTGTTTATTTGCTGCCATAGCAGCTTCATAAAAGATTTTATCTACCTGCTCCTGACTATAAGTTGCGAATACTTTCTGTGCTTCGCGCATTGCTTTCATTTTTGCTTCAAGTGTTTCTACACTATCTACGATCTCAGGTACTACAACTTCTTTTTTCTTTGCCATTTTGATTATTCCTCCGTAATTGAACGTCTCTTTCTTAATTACAAATACAGTATAACTTCTTGTTAAATATTTGTCAATATATATTGTGTTAAGTATTTAACGTTAATTTCTTAACTCTTTTTGTGCTAATTTCACAAATTTTCAAATTTAGAATGAAAAAGAGGATAGAGATTATCATCTCTATCCTCTGAAAAAATATTCTAATTAAACTAACTCAATTAAAACTTCCATAGCTGCATCACCTTTACGCTGGCCAATCTTAACGATTCTTGTATAACCACCGTTACGGTCTGCATACTTAGGAGCGATCTCTGTAAACAATTTGTCTACAACGTCAACTTTCTTAGTATTTTTCTTCTTTCCTGCAGCTGCTGTAGGAACTTCTGTTACAGAATACAGAACTTTAGCCATCTGTCTTCTTGCATGAAGTCTGCTAGGCATATCTTTTTTGATTGTCTTTTCAACTTCATCATAAACTGTAACTTTCTTTCCGTCTACAACTTCTTTAACTCTCTTACCATTCTCGTCTTTACGAGCAACTTTAGCTGTTACAGTAACCTCTTCGAAGTTATCTTTTTCTTTTACAGCCAGAGCGATCAGCTTCTCAGCTTCTTTACGAATCTCTTTAGCTTTTGCTTCTGTTGTAATGATTTTACCATTGTTTAACAATGCTGTTACCTGGTTTCTGATTAAGGCTTTTCTCTGAGCAGAAGTTCTGCCGAGTTTTCTATATTTTGCCATTGTACTTATCCTCCATAATTTACATTTGGTTATGCGTCTTCGGGCTTATTAATCAAATGCTCTGTCCGCACACATCGGTCTTACCGGACAGAAATTTAAATATTAAGCAAATCTAATTATTCCTCACCGGAATTAAGCTCAAGTCCAAGTTCCTTAAGCTTAGCAAGTACTTCTTCCAAAGACTTACGTCCAAGGTTACGTACTTTCATCATATCTTCTGATGTTTTATTTGTAAGTTCTTCAACTGTATTGATTCCTGCTCTCTTCAGACAGTTGTAGGAACGTACTGACAATTCAAGTTCGTCGATGCTCATCTCAAGAACTTTTTCTTTCTCATCATCCTCTTTTTCGATCATAACTTCTGCAGCCTGAGCTACTTCTGAAAGATCGATGAAGAGTTTCAAATGTTCGCTGAGTACTTTCGCAGCAAGGCTGACAGCCTCGTCTGGAAGCAATGTACCTTTTGTCCATACATCCAATGTCAGTTTATCATAATCTGTAACCTGACCTACACGTGTATTCTGAACAGTCATATTGACACGTTCAACCGGAGTATAAACAGAATCAATCGGAATTACACCAATTGGTAAATCATCGCTCTTGTTCTTGTCTGCGCTCACGTATCCTCTGCCTTTTGTAATGGTCATTTCCATATACAATTTGCTGTCTTTACCACCACTTAAAGTAGCAATGACCTGCTCAGGATTCATAATCTCAATATCAGAGTCTGCCTGGATATCAGCACCTGTTACAACGCCTTCTCCTTCAAATTCGATATAAGCAGTTTTCACTTCATCAGATTCAGATGAATTTTTGATTGCAAGAGATTTCAAATTCATGATAATCTCTGCCACATCTTCCTTTACACCTGGAATGGAACTGAATTCATGTAAAACACCATCAATCTTTACAGAACTGATAGCAGCTCCCGGAAGAGAAGAAAGCATAATTCTTCTCATGGAGTTACCTAATGTGATTCCATAACCTCTTTCAAGTGGTTCTACAACGAATCTTCCGTATTTCTTATCTTCTGAAATATCAGTAATTTCAATATTCGGTTTATTAAAATCAAACACTACACAGACCCTCCTTATGGGTTTAAAAATGTTGAGGGATACGATATTAATTCCAACTATTATTTAGAATATAACTCGACGATCAACATCTCATCAACAGGAACATCGATTGCTTCTCTCTTAGGAAGTTCTTTTACTTCACCTTTGAGGTTTTCAGCATCAACTTCCAGCCAATCAGGAACCATGTTTCCAGCTGTTGCTTCAAGAATGTCTTTGTATCTCTGAGAACCTTTGTTTTTCTCTTTGATTTCGATAACATCACCAGCTTTTACAAGGTAAGAAGGAATGTTCACCTGTTTACCATTAACAAGTACATGTTTGTGGTCAACAATCTGTCTAGCTTCTTTTCTTGTTCTAGCAAATCCCATGCGGAACATTACGTTGTCCAGTCTGGATTCAAGAAGAACCATAAGGTTTTCACCTGTCATTCCTTCCTGCTGTTTTGCTTTTGCATAGTAGTTTCTGAAAGGTTTTTCCAGAACACCATAGATAAATTTAGCTTTCTGTTTTTCACGTAACTGAAGACCATACTCGCTCATTTTTCTATTAGATCTTTTTAACTGTCTGTTAGATTTTTTATTAATTCCTAAATAGATTGGGTCCATACCTAATGAACGGCATCTTTTAAGAACTGGAACTCTATTTACTGCCATTTTCGCTTCCTCCTAATTAATCGCGTTTAATCACTAGACTCTTCTACGTTTCGGTGGACGGCATCCGTTATGTGGTACCGGAGTAACGTCTTTAATACTTACAACATCGATTCCGCAAGCCTGCAATGCACGGATTGCTGCTTCTCTACCTGATCCTGGTCCTTTAACGAAAACGTCTACTGTCTTCAATCCATGGATCAATGCTGCTTTAGCTGCTGTCTCAGCTGCCATCTGTGCTGCATATGGAGTAGATTTTCTTGAACCTTTAAATCCCAGACCGCCTGCACTTGCCCATGAAAGAGCATTTCCCTGTGCATCTGTTAATGTAACAATTGTATTGTTAAAAGATGCCTGAATATGAGCCTGTCCTCGTTCAACGTTTTTCTTGACACGTTTCTTTGTCACTTTTTTTGTAACTTTTTTAGCCATTATAAACTAACCTACTTTCTTCGAATCTTTAATTAATTATTTTTTCTTGTTTGCTACAGTTCTCTTAGGACCTTTACATGTTCTTGCATTAGTCTTAGTTTTCTGTCCACGTACTGGAAGTCCTTTTCTGTGACGGATTCCACGATAGCATCCGATTTCTTTTAATCTCTTGATGTTCAGCTGGATCTCTCTTCTAAGATCTCCTTCTACAACCTGAGTTGCATCGATTACTTCACTGATTTTCTTTACATCTTCACTTGTTAAATCTCTTACACGAGTGCTTGGATCAATTCCTGCCTCTGCTAAGATACGGTTTGAACTTGTTCTTCCAATTCCATAGATATAAGTTAAACCGATTTCTACACGTTTGTCTCTTGGTAAGTCTACACCTGCAATACGAGCCATGTGTCTTTCCTCCATTTTGAATCATTTTTTAATATTGTCTTTAACTGGAACAATAATCCTGTCGGACTATCATTCAGGCCGATGATATTCATCTGCCCTTTCCCGGTACGTCAATCCTTACGCAATACTCCGGGTATTAGAAGCAATATACAATCGCACTCTGACAGTTCTGTGATCGAACCGGACTTCCTGCTGTGAACGACATTCCATCCCTCGGCCAGATGCTTCGAACACCGCTCTATCGGTACCTGTATGATAGAGGACCGGTGTATCCTTACTGTATATTAAACAAGTTCACACACATCCTGGTGTGTCCCTCGTCAGCCGCCTAATTAATAAAACACTATTGAGAATTGGTATGAATTAACCCTGTCTCTGTTTGTGTTTCGGATTTTCGCAGATTACTCTGATACTTCCTTTTCTCTTAATAATCTTGCATTTTTCACAAATTGGTTTTACTGATGATCTAACCTTCATGTTAAATCCTCCTTCCATCCTTTGCTAAAACTTTGGTTACTTCATTTTTGGACATACATATCCAAAAACGACCATTTCATAGTATAGCACCAAGTCATCCTAAAAGTCAACACTTTTTTTATTTATCTCTCCAAACAATTCTTCCTTTGCTCAGATCATATGGTGACATCTCTAATGTAACCTTGTCACCCGGTAAAATCTTAATGAAATTCATACGAAGTTTTCCACTGATATGTGCAAGTACAATATGTCCATTTTCAAGCTCTACCTTAAACATTGCGTTTGGCAATTTTTCAACTACGACTCCTTCGATCTCGATTACGTCAGTTTTTGACATATTAAATCCTCCCGTGCTCATGCACTTTACAATTCCTGTTATATTTATTTCAATTATTCCTTACATTATTTCAAGAATGCCTCTGCATTCTTGCTGCGAGATGCGCGTCATGCAATGCATGACATACTTCTTCTGCGCATCTCTGCAATCCTGCCGGAGGCTATATCAGATGGGGGATTGACTCCCACCACTGATACTGATTTGTTACTCGCCACCTACAGAGGTGGGAGTCATCTCACATCTGATATACATCAGCATCCGTATGCTTTTTGTATATAGCTTTGTATCGTTTCTCGGATTGCTGCATCATCTGTGCAGTCTTCACATTGCATCTTATATATAATCTGCACATGTCGTCTGTTTTTTTTCTTTAAATTACTGACAGAGCGTTTCACCCCGTCAGCCAGATATACATATTCATCATTGACAGAAATTATGACATATATACAATCTTTATCCCGCCCTGCCTTAGATCTGGCAAGCATTCCAGGTTCCATGAACATAAATTACTCTCCCAGAATCTTAACGATCGCAGCAAATACATCATTGATATCGATTGTTCCGTCTACTTCTTTCAAAGTTCCGGATTTTGTATAATAATCAATCAATGGCTGTGTCTGCTCATGATAAACACCAAGACGTTTTGTAACTGTCTCCGGCTTATCATCATCACGCAGAATCAATGTGCCGCCACATTTATCACATATATTTTCTACCTTTGTAGGAGCATATACGATATGATATGTTGCTCCACAATCTACACACGCACGTCTTCCTGACATACGATTTACAATATTTTCATCCGGAACTTCCACATTGATAGCATAATCAACTTTCTGACCCAGCTTAGCAAGAGCTGCATCTAAAGCTTCTGCCTGTGGAATTGTTCTCGGGAAACCATCAAGAACATAACCGTTTGCACAGTCATCCTGATTTACTCGGTCTACAACAAGATCTACAACCAATTCATCTGGTACAAGAAGTCCCTGGTCCATGTAAGTTTTTGCTTTTTTTCCAAGCTCTGTTCCATTTTTGATGTTTGCTCTGAAAATATCACCTGTAGAAATGTGTGGAATCTGATATTTTTCAGAAATCTTCTTTGCCTGAGTTCCTTTTCCTGCACCCGGTGCACCTAACATAATAATTTTCATAATATGCCTCCTTTGTTTTTACCGAAAATTTTATAATTCTCTGAATAGCACATTAACCCGCCGCACTCCACCCTCTAAGGATAAAGTACAACGAGCTAAATATTATCATTAATATCCAAGAAAACTATTCTTCATAGAACCGCCCTTGGTATTCAAAAATCCTGTGTAGTTACGTACTAACATCTGGGATTCAATCTGCTTCAATGTCTCAAGAACAACACCAACAATAATGATGATTGATGTTCCACCAAAAGAAACATTTGCTCCGAATACACCATTAAAGAAGTACGGAATCACCTGAATGATCACAAGACCGCATGCTCCAACAAAGATAATATAATTTAAAATCTTTGTCAAATATTCTACTGTCGGCTTACCAGGACGGATTCCCGGGATAAAGCCTCCGCTCTTCTTCATATTATTTGCAATCTCTAACGGATTAAAAGTAATCGATGTATAGAAATATGCAAAGAAAATTGTAAGTACGATATAAACAACCAGACCGATTGAATATATTAAATTATCTGGATCACACCAGTTATTTGAGTTCATACACTTCAGAATCTGACTTCCGATTCCAGTGCCATTTCCTTTTCCAAGGAACTGAGCAATAACAATCGGGAACTGCATCAGTGATGATGCAAAAATTACCGGTATAACGCCTGCTGTATTTACCTTTAACGGAATATGTGAAGACTGACCACCATAAGTCTTTCTTCCCTGAACTTTCTGTGAATACTGTACTGCAATTCTTCTTTCTCCGTCCTGCAAAATCACTACAAGAAGGATAACAACGAGTATTACTGCGAGAATGATCACTGCTGAGAGTAAACCTTTTGCAAGAGTCTTGCCTTTGATAAACTGCTCAAATAGAGTCACAAAATCACTTGGTACACGTGAAATAATATTGATCAACAGCACAATGGAAATACCATTTCCAACACCTTTTTCCGTAATACGCTCACCGATCCACATTAAGAATGCAGAACCAGCAGTTAATGTACATACAACAATTGCAGCATTTACAAAATTATATTCAACAAGCAGTCCCTGACGACCGAATCCGACAGCCATAGCTGTAGACTGGATCAATGCAAGTGCTACGGTTACATAACGTGTAATTGCTGCGAGCTTCTTTCTACCATCCGGACCATCTTTCTGCATTTCTTCCAGTTTTGGAATTGCAATTGTCAACAGCTGTATGATGATAGAAGATGTGATGTACGGTGTTATGCTCAATGCAAACACCGACATCTGTGTAAAGGAGCCTCCGGTAAATGCATCAAAGAAATTGAATGCATCTCCGCTCTGACTCGCGAAAAAATTCTGAATATAAGTTGGATCCACACCCGGTGTAGGCAGTTCGGAACCAAGTCTAACAACGATAAGCATCATGAATGTATAGAAGAGTCTCTTGCGTACATCTTCTATTTTAAATGCTCTTCGCACTGTATCTAGCATTAGATCACCTCTGCTTTTCCACCAAGGGACTCAATCTTCTCAGCTGCTTTTGCACTGAATGCATTAGCCTGAACTGTGAGTTTCTTAGTAAACTCTCCATTTCCAAGAATTTTTACACCATCTTTTGGATTTTTAACGATTCCGTTTTCGATTAATGTCTCAACGGATACTGTAGCGCCATCTTCAAAAATTTCTAATGCGCTCAGGTTGATGCCAACGATCTCTTTAGAGTTTCTGCATTTGAAACCTCTCTTTGGCAATCTTCTGTATAAAGGCATCTGACCACCTTCAAAGCCTGGTCTTGTAGCTCCTGAACGAGCTTTCTGACCTTTGTGACCCTTACCAGCTGTCTTACCATTTCCAGAACCGTGTCCACGGCCTCTTCTGAAATTATCACTATGTTTAGAACCGTCTGCCGGTCTCAAGTTTGATAAGTCCATGATATTACCTCCTTATCGATTTATGCTTTACGCTTCTTCTTCAACTTTCACTAAGTGTCTTACCTGCTGTACCATACCTCTTGTTGCTGCATTATCTGGTAATACAACTGTTTTGTTCAGCTTTTTCAGTCCCAAAGCTTCTACAGTTTTTCTATGCTTTGGTATAGCACCGATAGTAGACTTAACCAGTGTAACTTTTAAATTTGCCATTTAACCTTACCTCCTATTATGTGACAGAGCACAAGCCCTATCTCTTAGCCTACGATCTCTTCTACTGATTTACCACGAAGTCTAGCAACAGTCTCTGGAGTTTTAACTCCTCTAAGACCTTCGATAGTAGCAAGTACTACGTTCTGTTTATTGTTAGAACCTAATGATTTTGTACGGATATTTTTGATTCCTGCTAACTCGATAACCGCACGCGCTGGACCACCAGCGATTACTCCAGTACCTTCTGGAGCTTTCTTTAACAATACAGAAGCGCTTCCAAATTTTCCGATAACATCATGCTGTACACTGTCGTTCTCATCAAGTGAAACCTCAATCAGTTTCTTTGTTGCATCTTCTTTACCTTTACGGATAGCTTCCGGGATTTCAGTAGCTTTTCCTAAACCTGCACCAACATGGCCTTTTCCGTCGCCTACAACTACTAAAGCTGTGAATCTCATGTTACGACCACCTTTTACGACCTTGGTAACACGTTTAATTGATACCACTTTTTCTTCTAACTCTAACTGACTAGCATCAATACGTTCCTGTCTCATATGTGTTCTCCCTTCCTAGAAATTCAGTCCAGCTTCTCTAGCTGCGTCTGCTAATGCTTTAATTTTTCCCTGGTAGATAAAGCCGCCTCTATCAAAGACAACTTCTGTAATACCTTTTGCCATTGCTTTTTCAGCAATTACTTTTCCAAGATATGCTGCTGCATCAACGTTGTTAGTTTTCTCAAGTTCAGCTTTCACGTCTTTCTGAAGAGTGGAAGCGGATACCAGAGTATTTCCAACTGTATCGTCAATAATCTGTGCATACATGTGATTATTACTTCTAAACACTGCCAAACGTGGTCTCTCAGCTGTTCCGCTGAAACGGTTACGCAATTTCATGTGTTTTTTTCTACGAACTTCAACTCTTGATTTCTTACTAACCATTATTCACACCCTCCTTAATTATTTCTTACCAGTCTTACCAACTTTACGTCTGATAACTTCATCAGCATATTTAATACCTTTACCTTTGTAAGGTTCTGGTCTTCTCTTATCTCTGATTTCAGCTGCGTACTGGCCAACTTTTTCTTTGCTGATACCTTTTACAGTAATCTTATTCTGACCTTCCAGAACTGTTTCAATACCTTCTGGATCTGTCATTTCTACTGGATGTGAATATCCAAGATTCAATGTAAGTTTATTTCCAGACTTAGAAGCTCTGTATCCAACACCGTTTACTTCCAGAACTTTTTCGTATCCGTCAGTTACACCGATTACCATGTTGTTGATCAGTGTTCTTGTAAGACCGTGAAGGGATTTCATTCTCTTCAGATCGTTTGGTCTTGTAACGATTACTTCTTCGCCTTCCTGTTTGATTTCCATTTCTACTGGAAGCTCTTTTGTAAGAGTTCCTTTAGGACCTGTTACAGTCACTACATTATTCTCAGCAATTTCAACTTTTACTCCAGCTGGAATTGTGATTGGCAGTCTTCCTATACGTGACATACCTTTATCCTCCTATAACTTAAATTTTCGGAGCGGATCCTTTGTCCGCTCTGTTTTCAGTTGCACCACGCACTTGGCGAGGTTTCCCTTGCCCGATGCGTTTTTTTACAAAGAAGTTCTTTTCGCTAAGCTCGATAAGACCTCGCCAAGCTCAAAGAACGCCTTCGCACTAAGTTCAGATTTCGTCTGCGACTCGTCTTCACTAAGTGCTTTCAGGCTACCAAACGAAGCAGAGTACTTCTCCACCAACGCCTAATTTTCTAGCTTCTTTATCTGTGATAACACCTTTGTTTGTAGAAACGATAGCTGTTCCAAGTCCGCCAAGTACTTTTGGCATCTCTTCGCTGTTAGCATACACACGAAGTCCTGGTTTAGAAATTCTCTTCAGACCAGAAATAACTTTTTCATTCTTGTCTGCGCCATATTTCAATGTGATATGCATTGTCTTGAAGTTTCCATCTTCTACGATATCATATTTTGCAATGTATCCTTCATCCAAAAGAATATCAGCAATCGCGATTTTCATCTTTGATGCAGGTACATCAACTGTATCATGTTTAGCAGTATTTGCATTACGGATTCTTGTAAGCATATCTGCGATTGGATCACTCATAGTCATGGTGTAAAATCCTCCTTCTTACCAACTTGCTTTCTTAACTCCCGGAATCTCACCTTTATATGCCAGTTCACGGAAGCAGATACGGCAGATACCATATTTTCTTAAATATGCATGTGGACGACCACAAATTCTGCAACGGCTATATTCTCTTGTCGAGAATTTTGGTTTGCGCTGCTGTTTAATTTTCATAGATGTCTTAGCCATGAAATTCTCCTCCTTATTTAGTAAATGGCATATTGAACTGAGTCAATAATTCACGTGCTTCTTCGTCAGTTTTAGCAGTTGTAACGAAAATTACATCCATACCTCTGACTTTATCAATTTTATCATACTCGATCTCTGGGAAAATTAACTGCTCTTTAATTCCAAGTGCATAGTTTCCTCTTCCATCAAATGCGTTAGGATTTACACCTCTGAAGTCACGTACACGAGGAAGTGCAAGGTTGATCAGACGATCAACGAACTCATACATCTTTTCTCCTCTTAATGTAACTTTACATCCGATTGGCATACCTTCTCTGATTTTGAAGTTAGCTACAGAATTTTTTGCTCTTGTCAGAACTGCTTTCTGTCCAGTGATTTTTTCCATATCAGCTACAGCAGATTCTAAAACTTTTGCATTGTCTTTTGCCTCGCCTACACCCATGTTAATAACAACTTTGTCAAGCTTAGGCACTTCCATAATATTTTTATATCCGAATTTTTTGATCATTGCATCAACGATCTCATTCTGATACTGATCTTTCAGTCTACTCAACGTTTAAGTCCTCCTTCCTTGAATTAGTCAATTACTTCGCCTGTTGATTTAGCAACACGAACTTTTTTGTCGCCATCCATTTTGAAACCAACTCTTGTAGCTTTTCCTTTGTGAACATACATCACGTTAGAAATATCGATTGGTCCCTCCTGGTGGATGATTCCGCCATTCTGATTAGCAACGCTTGGTTTTGTGTGCTTTGTCAGCATGTTGACACCTTCAACCAGAACTTTTCCGTCTTTCTGATTAACGGCAATAACTTTGCCTTCTTTGTCTTTATCTTTACCAGCGATAACTTTAACTGTATCACCTTTTTTAATTTTCATAGTTGACATTCTCGGCACCTCCCTACAGTACTTCCGGAGCCAGAGAAACGATCTTCATGAAATGTTTCTCTCTAAGCTCTCTGGCTACTGGTCCAAAAATACGTGTTCCACGTGGGTTCATATCGTCTTTTATAATTACAGCAGCATTTTCATCGAATCTGATATAAGATCCGTCTTTACGACGAGCACCTTTTACAGTACGAACAACTACAGCTTTCACAACGTCACCTTTTTTAACAACGCCGCCTGGTGTTGCATCTTTAACAGTCGCAACGATAACATCTCCGATATTGGCATATCTTCTTGTAGAACCGCCAAGTACACGGATACACAGTAATTCTTTAGCACCTGTGTTGTCTGCTACTTTAAGTCTACTTTCCTGTTGTATCATGCAGGTAAACCTCCTTCAATATACATTCGTTGAACTTCTAGTTCAATTATACTCTTGTAATATGCGAAACCAATATTATTTTGCTTTCTCCATAATCTCAACAAGTCTCCATCTTTTGTTTTTAGACAGTGGTCTTGTTTCCATAACTTTTACTGTATCTCCAATGTTGCATTCGTTGTTCTCATCGTGAGCCTGCAGTTTATAAGTTCTCTTAACGATTTTCTTATAAAGTGGGTGTTTCACGTGGTCCTCAACTGCTACAACGATAGTTTTATCCATTTTGTCGCTGACAACTTTGCCAACACGAACTTTTCTCAAATTTCTCTCTTCCACAGTTGCTACTCCTTTCCTATCGGCCTGCCTCTGTAATCAGAGTCTGAATACGTGCGATATTCTTTCTTACTTCTTTGATTCTGCTTGTATTGTCAAGCTGATTTGTTGCGTTCTGGAATCTTAAGTTAAAAAGCTCTTTCTTAGCAGCTACTAATTCTTCATTCAATTCCTCTACGGATTTTCCTCTTAATTCGTTTACAAATGTATTAATTTTCACTGTTGTCACCGCCTTCTAATTCTGCGCGAGAAACGATTTTGCATTTGCAAGGTAATTTGTGCATTGCAAGACGAAGTGCCTCTCTTGCGATTTCTTCTGAAACACCTGCGATCTCGAACATTACACGACCTGGTTTAACTACTGCTACCCAGTACTCTAATGCACCTTTACCACTACCCATACGAGTTTCTGCTGGTTTTGCTGTTACCGGTTTATCTGGGAATATTTTGATCCAAACTTTACCACCACGTTTGATGTAACGAGTCATAGCGACACGGGCTGCTTCGATCTGGTTAGAACGAATCCAGCATGGTTCTGTTGCGACAATACCATATTCACCATATGAAATCGTGTTACCTCTGAGGGCTTTACCCTTCATAGTTCCACGGAACTGTTTACGACGTTTTACTCTTTTTGGCATTAACATTATTTATCGCTCCCTTCCTTTTCAGCCTTAGTTGGAAGAACTTCGCCTTTGTAAATCCAAACCTTTACACCGACTTTTCCGTAAGTTGTATCAGCTTCTGCGAATCCATAATCAATGTCAGCTCTTAATGTCTGAAGTGGAATAGTTCCTTCGCTGTAGAACTCTGTACGAGCCATATCAGCTCCACCAAGACGTCCTGATACAGATGTCTTAACACCAAGTGCTCCTGATTTCATTGTTCTTGACATGCAAGATTTCATAGCACGTCTGAATGAAATACGATTCTCAAGCTGCTGTGCAATATTTTCAGCTACAAGCTGTGCGTCTTTATCTGGTCTCTTAACTTCTTTGATATCAACGATAAGCTTTTTGTCTGTGAACTGTGCAAGCTCTGCTTTCACTTTCTCAATTTCTGCTCCACCTTTACCGATTACTACACCAGGTTTTGCTGTATATACGATGATCTTAACACGATCAGATGCTCTTTCAATTTCAATTTTTGAAATTCCAGCGCTGTATAATCTCTTCTTTAAGAATGTTCTGATTTCATGGTCTTCTACCAGATTATCAGCGAAATCCTTTTCAGCATACCACTTGGAATCCCAGTCTTTAATAACTCCGACTCTTAAGCCATGAGGATTAACTTTCTGTCCCATTGTGTTCCTCCTTATCTTTCATTCAGCACGATAGTGATGTGGCTCATTCTCTTTTCGATTCTGTAAGCTCTACCCTGTGCTCTTGGTCTGATTCTCTTCATTGTTGGTCCTTTATTTGCGTAACACTCTTCAATATAAAGGTTCTCAACACTCATACCGTTGTTGTTCTCAGCATTAGCAATTGCTGATTTTAATAATTTTTCTATAACACTTGAAGCATATCTTGGATTGTAAGCTAAAATACCAAGTGCTGTCTGTACATCCTTACCTCTGATGGCATCTAATACGAAACATGCTTTCTGAACAGATACTCTAGCGTAAGAAATCTTAGCTGATGGTCTTGTATCTTTCTGTGCATTTCTTTCTCTCTTGATTTGGGATCTATGTCCTTTAGCCATGGATGAACCCTCCTTTCGAAATATGTTGATCTATTATCTAACTCTTGACTTCTTCTCGTCTTTTCCATGTCCTCTGTATGTTCTTGTTGCAACGAACTCTCCGAGTTTGTGTCCAACCATATCTTCTGTAACATATACAGGCACATGTTTTCTTCCATCATGTACGGCAAATGTATGCCCTACGAATGATGGGAAGATTGTAGAACGACGTGACCATGTCTTAATAACTGATTTATCACCTGCAGCGTTCATAGCGTCTACTTTTTTAAGTAAGCTTTCGTCTGCAAATGGTCCTTTTTTAAGTGAGCGAGCCATAGGTTCTAACCTCCTTGTAAACTAATTATTTGATACCTTTACCGTCTCTTCTTCTTACGATTAACTTGTTAGAAGATTTGTTTTTCTTACGTGTCTTAAGACCAAGTGCCGGTTTACCCCATGGAGTACATGGACCTGGACGACCGATGCTTGTCTTACCTTCACCACCACCGTGTGGATGGTCATTCGGGTTCATAACAGAACCACGAACTGTAGGTCTGATACCCATGTGACGTTTACGTCCTGCTTTACCGATGTTGATCAGGTTGTGCTCTCCATTTCCAACAACACCAACAGATGCTCTACAAATGATTGGCACCATTCTCATCTCTCCTGATGGAAGTCTGAGTGTAGCATATTTTCCTTCTTTAGCCATCAACTGAGCGCTGTTTCCTGCTGAACGAACAAGCTGTCCGCCTTTTCCTGGATAAAGCTCGATGTTGTGGATCTGTGTACCAACTGGGATGTTAGCAAGTGGTAAGCAGTTTCCTACTCTAACCTCTGCGTTCTCACCATTCATAACTGTCATTCCATCTTTTAATCCTTCTGGAGCAAGGATGTAAGCTTTCTCACCATCTGCGTAGCAGATCAATGCGATATTAGCTGTTCTGTTTGGATCGTATTCGATACCAACAACTTTTGCTGGAATTCCGTCTTTATTTCTCTTAAAGTCGATAATTCTATATTTCTTTTTAGCTCCGCCTCCGCGGTGTCTTACTGTAATTTTACCCTGACTGTTACGACCAGCTGTTCTCTTCTTAGAATCTAATAAAGATTTTTCAGGAGTTGTTTTTGTGATTTCAGAGAAATCAGAGCCAGTCATCTGTCTTCTGGAAGGTGTATATGGGTTATATGTTTTGATTCCCATTACTTTTTCTCCTTTCGCAATACCTAATTATTCGTTTCACGGATTTGCACCGTCTATGCTGTTCACACTTGATGAGGTCTTCTCGAGTTTAGTGTGAACGTACACCTTGGCACTTGACGAGATTTTCTCGAGCCTAGTGACAATGGTGATTCATCAGCGCGATTTACAGACCTTCGAAAATCTCGATATCTGCGCTTTCTTCTGTAAGCTGTACGATAGCTTTCTTTGTCTTAGCAGTTTTTCCGATTGTCATTCCACGTCTCTTGTTTTTTCCATCAAGATTCATTGTGTTAACGCTTTTAACTTTTGTTCCAGCGAACATTTTCTCAACTGCTTCTTTGATCTGAGATTTTGTAGCCTCTGTGTGTACAAGGAATGTGTATTTCTTGTCAGCCATAAGCTCCATGCTCTTCTCTGTGATCACTGGTTTAAGGATTACATCATAATACTGAATGTTTGCCATTATGCGTACACCTCCTCAATAGTTGCAACAGCAGCTTTTGTAGCGATTACTGTGTTGTATTTTAAGATGTCGTATACATTGATTGTATTTGTTTTTGCTGTTTTTACTCCAGCAATGTTTCTAGCTGAAATCTCAACGTTTGTATTTCCATCTTCAAGAACTACCAATGCTTTGTTTACATTCAGGTTGTTCAGAACTTCCTGGAATTTCTTTGTTTTGATTTCATCAAAGTTTAACTCATCAACAACGATGAATTTGTTTTCTTCTACTCTTGAAGTAAGTGCTGACTGAAGTGCAGCTCTCTTCTCTTTCTTATTCATCTTGAATGAATAATCTCTCGGAACTGGTGCGAATACAACTCCGCCGCCTGTCCACTGTGGAGCTCTTGTAGAACCCTGTCTTGCATGACCTGTTCCTTTTTGTCTCCATGGTTTTCTTCCGCCTCCAGAAACTTCTGAGCGAGTTTTCGCTTTCTGTGTTCCCTGACGATTATTTGCAAGCTGGCTTACAACTGCCATGTGTACAAGATGTTCGTTAACCTCAACACCAAATACAGCATCGTTCAAATCGATTGTACCAACTTCTTTACCTTCGATATTATAAACAGATACGTTTGCCATCTGTGTGTTCCTCCTTTCCTGTTGTCAGACTAGTTTGCCTTTACTGTTTCTTTGATTGTTACCAGACTCTTCTTTGGTCCCGGTACAGAGCCTTTAACTAACAACAGGTTGTTATCAGCGTCAACTCTTACGATCTCAAGATTCTGAACAGTAATCTGTTTGTTACCCATCTGACCTGGCATCTTCTTTCCTTTGAATACTTTACTAGGATCGGATGCAGAACCATTAGAACCTGCGTGACGGTGGAATTTAGAACCATGAGTCATAGGTCCTCTGCTCTGTCCGTGACGCTTGATTGCTCCCTGGAAACCTTTACCTTTTGAAATTGCAGTAGCATCAATTTTGTCTCCTGCTTCAAAGATATCAGCTTTAATTTCCTGAGCTAATGTATATTCTTCAGCATTTTCAAATCTGAATTCTTTTACATATCTCTTACCAGAAACGCCGGCTTTATCGAAATGTCCTTTCTCAGCTCTTGTGATACCGTTTCTGTGTGCGATTTCTTTTTTGCCGTTTCCATCTTTTGTGACAATCTTTTCTTTCTTGTCTACAAAACCAACCTGGACTGCGCTGTAACCGTCGTTCTCAACTGTTTTAACCTGTGTTACTACACAAGGACCAGCCTGAAGTACAGTTACCGGAATCAATGTTCCATCTTCGTTGAAGATTTGAGTCATTCCGACTTTAGTAGCTAAAATAGCTTTCTTCATTATAATTACCTCCTGTGATTTACAGCGGAACACCACTTGGGTGCTCATCCTAAATTATAGGAATTACTGTTTCTTAATTCTTTGTGCTGTCAGCTTATTTGTTTTTCATCTTGATGTCGATGAATACACCAGCTGGCATTTCCAATCTTGACAGTGCATCAACTGTTTTCTGTGTTGGTGCAGCAATGTCGATGAGTCTCTTATGAGTTCTCTGCTCGAACTGCTCTCTAGAGTCTTTATATTTGTGTACGGCTCTCAAAATTGTAACTACTTCCTTCTTAGTTGGAAGCGGTACCGGTCCGCTCACCTGTGCTCCGTTTTTCTTAACAGTTTCGATGATTTTTTTAGCAGATGCATCAACTAACTGATGATCATACGCTTTCAATGTGATTCTCATTACTTGACTTGCCATAAAAAAAGTCGCCTCCTTTTCGTACTTTTAAACCCAGTACGACAAGCGGTGACTGTACACTCTCCCGTGTGTGTCATGCAGACTTACACGTTGTTTCATACTTTTACCTTTAGTGGTAAGTTGTAATCAGTTATGATTCGTACAGTGACTTGTCGCCAGTTTCCTAACTTGACATTCGCTCCACGGAAAACCTGCCATCATGTATTTACATGTCAGCAGCAACCTCTCGCTTCACAGCTATCATGCCACAGCTCTCTTAGTATAACCAATCAGCGTCCATATTGCAAGTACTTTTTTATATTTTTTTGTATTTTTTTCTTTTTTATGATTTTTGTTATTTATTTCAATTTCCAACCAATTCTTCTGTGCCATTTGCACAACATCCCTCTATCATATACACTCAACATATTTTTATCTCAGTCGAGAAGACTCCCACCTCTTTCAGGTGGTGAGTAACAGCAAATTTGTCTCAGTGGGAGTCCAATCTCCGACTGAGATAAACGCTCCGCGAGGATGCGCAGTGATTCTGTAAAGAATGTGTCAGCTTACGCTGACCAGAATCACGCGCCAAGTCTCGCGGCTGCTCGACTTGAATATATAATAGGAAGAAACTCTTTTTTTCAAGCACATTAAATAATTCTTTTTTCACCTCTTGACATTACCACACTAAAGTAGTATATTGAAAAAGACTTATAGATAAATGAAACCAATGGCGGTTTTCCAAGAGGGGGAGACTGTCTTTTTTGTATTTGAGGCTCATCATTTATCGCAGAATTATTAAAAATACATTTTTCGTTGTTTATAAGTCAAGTCCTATCAACATAGGACCCCCAACCATTTTTGTTGCTCTTGCAGTTACATTGACGCCGTTCATTTCCCCCAAAGATGATCCTGCGCCGATGAACTCCAATTAATATATACGCCCTGTTTATCAGGGTTTTCCCCAGATTTGTATACATTATTGACTGCGGAGCAGCGAGAAGTTAACCTCTCAATGACATACCAAAAAAAGACAAAGGACACAGCGAAAACTGTGTCCTTTGTTTTTGCATTAAACCATAACCTGATGCAATGCTTCTTCTTCAATTCCAACTTTTTTCATTTCTTCTCTTATTGCGTCTTCTTCCCCCGGCAACGCACACCAGGAAAGTCCGCACCCTGCGGATATAGACCGTGGAACCGGTATCAGTCTTCCCGGTATCTGATCTGCTTTACAGGCTTTTTCCATCGCCATAGCATCTGCCGTTGTATGAAATGTTACAACGAGCTTTAATTCTTTCTTTCTCATAATCCAAATCCTTCTCTTTATCCGATCCGCTCAGTTTATCTCCGCTCTTTTATTTTACTCAATTGTCACTTCAAATCCATCATCAGTCTGTACTGATGTTGCTTTCTTTCCATGATTCTGAGCATATTTTTCTACATTTGTCTTTTGATGTGGCTCTGTCACCAATACCTTTACTGCTCCATCCATATTTTTCATAGCTTCGGCAGTTAACATTAATGGCTCCGGACAAGATAAACCTCTCGCATCTACTGTTTTCATATGAATCCCTCTTTTCTATTTTAAGCTGTTTTACGACGATTTGTAAATGCAATTACAAAACAAGCAACAATACATATAATAACTGCGATTTTACCATTTGCTGTCACTGCACCTGCAACCACTTCTTTTGTTTCTGGATTCAAAGCTGTTCCGCTTGATGCGAGTCCAAGATTATGGCTCAATGCTGCTCCAACAAACATTCCTACAACTGTAACGGCTGAATCAGATGATCCCTGTCCTGCAAGAACAAGCTGACGCAGCGGGCATCCTCCTGCAAGAACTGCTGCGAAACCAACCGCATACATACCAAGGATATTCCACAAATGTTCTGAATGTGCAATCACACCAGGTGTATTAAAGCTAAGTGCAAAGTTTCCTGTTACCAGATTGTAAATGAGCATAACTACAAAGAATCCACCGATCACTGATACTAACTCAAAATTTCTCATTAAAATAATATCACGGACACTTCCTGCGAAGCACATTCTTGATTTCTGTGCAAATGCTCCGAACAAAAGCCCTCCAATCAGAGAAATTGCAACGGGTGCATGCATACTTCCAGGACCTGCTTCACTGGATTTTAATAATGTTGTAAATAAAGCTAATAATAAAATTCCTACTGCAATCACAGAAATGATCATTCCTGAAGATTTCTTTGCCGGATAAGCTCTTCCAAGCGAATATCCCTGTTTTAAAACAATTACACCTGTTCCCACTCCAAGAACAAATCCAATCAGTGCAACCCATGCATTCAAGTCACCTGCTGACATACGAATTACCATACGCAGTGGGCATCCTAAAAATACAAGTGCTCCGATTGTAAGAATCATACCTAATATAAAACGTGTCATTGTAGCTGAACCGGCTGTCGAACAATATTCCTTTGTAGCCAGTGAAATTATCAATGATCCAAGTATAATTCCAACTATCTCCGGTCTCGCATACTGTACAACTGCTGCCTGATGCATTCCAAGCGCACCTGCTGTATCACGGATGAAACATGCAACACAGATTGCCATGTTTGCCGGATTTCCAAAATATGCCAGACATGCTGCAACTAATCCACAAAGCACTCCGGCTAATGCCATTTTCTTCTTTGAACCTGCAAAATTCATACTGAACCTCCCATTTCTCACTCCTCGGACAATTCACGTACTGCCCGAATCGCAATTTCTACTTCTTCCTTTGTGTTGAAATGAGAAAAACTAAAGCGAACTGCCCCCTGCTCTGCATTTTGTAGGGATTCATGCATCAGTGGAGCGCAGTGTCCTCCCGCTCTTGTAGAAATACCATACGACATCAAAAGTTCATCACTAACCTCTGCCGAATCATAATCATACAAATTAAATGAGACAATCGGACATCTCTCTCTTTTAGAAAAATCTCCATATATGGTCACTCCCGGGATTTCCTTGATACCCTCATAAAACTGCCAGGCTCTCTGCAATGCACTCTCTCTAATTGCATCAATCCCTTTTTCTTCCACATACTTTAACGCTGCATTGAGTCCTGCGATCCCATGGCCATTTAAAGTTCCTGCCTCCAGTGCTGTCGGCATCTGTTCCGGATGATTGTAATTGTAAGTATCAACCCCGCTCCCACCTCGTTTCAGCGGTCTGATCCTTATGCCATCCCTCACATAGATTCCGCCCGTTCCTTGCGGACCATACAAACTCTTATGCCCGGTAAAACAAAGCACATCAATCCCCATCTTCTGTACATCTATTGGAAATACACCTGCTGTTTGAGATGCATCTACAATAAATAACAGCTTATGCGCTTTCGCAATCTTCCCGATTCGTTCAATATCATTGAGATTTCCCGTAAGATTCGAACCATGCGTGCAAATAATTGCTTTTGTCTCTTGTCTCACCGCCGCTTCCAGCATATCATATGAAATATTACCAGCCTCATCCGTCGGCAAAATCGTTAATGTCGCTCCTGCCTGCTGTCGTTCATATAATGGTCTGAGAACTGAATTATGTTCCATCACCGTTGTAATCACATGATCTCCGGGATTGATCAGCCCTTGGATCGCAATGTTCAGACTTTCCGTTGCATTGCTTGTAAAGGCAATCTGCTTTGGATTCTCTGCATGAAACATTCTTCCAAGCCGCTCCCTCGTATCATAGATAACTCTCGCTGCATCCAACGACGCCTCCGTACTTCCTCTTCCTGCATTACCAAAATGATTCATTGCCTGTACGATTGCTTCTGCCACTTCCGGTGGCTTAGGCAGTGTGGTTGCTGCATTGTCCATATAAATCGTATGTTTTTCCATTGTTTATCCTCTTGTTTTTCTCTAAAAAATATTATACTACCTAAAATTTTTTTAGTCTAATTGAAACCTATAATAAATGAAAGAACTTATAGATTTTTTCTATAAGTTCTTTCGCATTTTTCGATACTATTTTTTTAGATATATCCACTTTTCGTCTGCTTCCCTCACCGTACCGATTCGCGAAGCTCTCGTTTCCAGACCATGTGCTTCAAATGCATTCATAATATCATCTGTATACTCCGGTGCCACGCTAATCAGCAGACCACCTGAAGTCTGCGGGTCATAGAGAAGATCAATATCTGTCTCCGTTGCATCACCTGTATCTACCATATGACCGGAATATTCCCTATTCTTATAGGAACCTGCCGGCACGAGTCCCATCTGTGCAAGCTCCACGGCTCCGTCAATATATGCTACATCATCCACATAAATGTCAAAGCTCACCTCACTTGCCGATGCCATCTCTGCACAATGTCCCAGCAAACCAAAACCGGTTACATCCGTACAGGCTGATATTGGATATTTTTCAATTACTTCTTTTGCCTTTTTATTTAAAGAAGACATCACTTTAATTGCTTCCTGCATCGAATTTTCCGAAGCCATCTCTGCTTTCACTGCTGTGTTTACCACCCCGCTTCCGATTGGCTTGGTCAAAATCAATGCATCCCCCGGTCTGCAGCCATAATTTTTAAATATTTTTTTCGGATGCACAAACCCGGAAACACACAATCCATACTTCGGTTCATTATCCTGAACAGAATGTCCTCCTACAAGAACAGCTCCCGCTTCTTTTACCTTGTCTGCACCACCTCTTAATATATCTGCAAGGATAGACGGATCAAGGCAATTTGGAAATCCAACAACATTCAAAGCAATCTTTGGCTCTCCGCCCATTGCGTAGACATCACTAAGTGAGTTTGCTGCTGCGATCTGTCCAAACGTATATGGATCATCTACTACCGGTGTAAAAAAATCCACCGTCTGTATCATTGCGATTTCATCTGTAATTTTATAAATTGCGGCATCATCCGATGTCTCAATTCCTACCAGGAGATTCTCATCCTGGAATTTAGGCAGCTTACCCAGAACCTGGGCAAGGGTCTCAGGACCGATTTTAGCCGCTCATCCGGCGGTATTTGTCATCTGAGTGAGTCTGATCTCATCTCTCGTTTTCATTCCATTCCCTCCCCTTTGATCATTTGTTTCATTTCTATCTGTATGATTTTTAACAGATTCCTACCCTCTGCTTATGGACGAATAATTTTGTCTGCATTATTCATCGTTTCTACAATACTATACATATTTGTCACAGTTCCAACCTGGAGTTTTTCTTTCAGTCCATAATAATCAAGACAAGTTCCACATGTCATAATCTCAACCCCCTGTGCTTCCAAGGTTTTCAAATCTTCCAACGATTCAGAACCTTCCGCTGTGATTTTTGCACCACCATTATAAAATAAAATTGTCTTTGGAAGTTCTTCTAGCTGTGTCAGTGCAAAAATAAATCCTTTAATTAAAACTTTGCCAAGATCTTCTTTCCCTTCACCCATATGATCTGCTGCAATCACAACAACTGTATTTCTTCTGCTGTCAGGTATGCATGTGACCGGTGCAGCTTCTGTATCCTTCGCAACTGTGCCGCTAAGCTGAATTGTAACCTTAAATTCTTTTTCAGCTAATTTTTCAGATGTTACTGTTCCCCCTGAACTCTGTGCCATCTTTGTCACATTCTGAACTGCAATCTCATTATCAACCAATACTTCAATTGTCTCTGCATCGGTTACTTTCTGCATTGCTTTTTTTGTTTTTATAACTGGAATTGGGCATGCATCGCCCATTGCATTTACTGTAATCATATCATTTTCTCCCTTCTTTTGGCGGATACGTGTGGGAATCGAACCCACCCAAGACGTTCCACACGCCTCACACTGGTTTTGAAGACCAGGGGACACACCAGCTGCCCAGCCGCACCCAGATTAAAGCAATTCGTTCGACTTGAATATATCGAATGCACTATCTCTTAGTATATACTGTTTTCTGTGAAAATTCTAGTTACTGTTCACAGTAACGCATTCTATTCTAATTCACTTTTAAATGTTTCCGCTATTTTCATCATCTTTTTCACAGCCTTTGTGCGAGGATATTCTTTATTATATACGACATACAATTTTCGAACCCTCTTTTTTTCTCCCAGCGGATATGCCAGAACATTCTCCCATTTCAAATCCTCCGCTGCCGCAAGCTTTGAAATAATTGTTACACCAATCCCTTTTTTTACAGATTGTTTTATCACCTCCGTATTTTCCATATTTGCAACTACGTTTAGTTTTCGAATGTCAATCCCTTCCCGCTTTAATTGCTTTTCTGCCTCTTTTCTTGTTCCGGAACCTTGCTCCCTCATTATAATCGGAACTCGTTCCAGCCACTCTATCCCGGTTTCTGTCTCCTTTATCTGACGATATTTTTCGTTGTTTGGCATGACAATGATCAATTCATCATCAAAAAAAGGAACATATTCACAAGATCTCTTATCTAATATCGTTCCAGCAAATCCAATATCCACCGTACGCTCCGAAACAGCCCTTATCACCCCTGCACTGTCCGACTCAACCAATTCAAACTGTTCTTTCGGATACATACTACTGTAACGGCTTAATATGTCCGGCAAGAGATACTGTGCCGGAATCGTGGAAGCAGCAATCTTAATACACGAATTAGAAGCTACATCACTGTCAAAAGCCTCATATATCAATTGTTCCAGATTCAACATCTGTCTTGCATATTGATATAACTTTTCGCCTTCATCTGTAAGACCTACTTCTCTTGTATTTCGCAAAAACAATTTGATATTCAATTCTTTCTCCAATGCGGAAACATGTGCACTGACCGTTGGCTGTGTCAGATACAGCTCTCGCGCTGCTTTTGAGAAGCTGCGCTTTTCTGCCACATTCACAAACGCCTCTAACTGTTTTAAATTCATTTCTGCTTCTTATCCTTTTCCTTTATCTTTTTTCTGTCATTGATTCAAATCCTGCAACTGTTCAGCACATTTTGTATACAATCGACAATGTAAGGAATCTTTTCTTCCTCTATTGTCCGCATATCCATAGCCCAGACACCGTTTATCATTCTCCCGATAATCGGTGTCGCCAAAGCTCGCATTCTCTTTTCCATCTCTGATGCCGAACATATTTCCGAACGTATTGCAACTGCTGTACTGGAAATCTTTTCAAGCGGAAGCGCCCCTCCGCCAATCTGTGACTCACAAGCTTCTAACACGATCTGAGCAGGAAGCTTTTGCTGTTCTAACTGGGATTTCAACTTTTGTGCACGCTGTTTCACAGTATCCGGCATCTCAGATATCATCTTTAAGACAGGTATCTTCTGCATCGCTCTCTCTTCTGATAAATATTCCTCCAGCGTCATCTCCAATGCAGCTGTAGTAAATTTATCCACGCGCAATGCACGTGTCAACGGGGCCTTCTTCATCTTATCGATATAACATTTTCTGCCGACTATGATTCCTGCCTGCGGACCGCCCAACAACTTATCTCCACTAAAACAAACAACATCTGCACCTCCGCAGATTGCCTCCTGTACCATCGGCTCATGAGAAATACCATACCTGCTTAAATCAACCAATGCTCCACTTCCAAGATCTTCAATTATCGGAATCTCATGCTCTTTTGCAATTGCTTTCAACTCTGGTACCGCAACAGATTCCGTAAAACCGACAATCTGATAATTGCTTGTATGGACCTTGAGAATAGCCTTTGTCTCTTCCGTGATTGCTTTCTCATAATCTGACAGATGTGTTTTATTTGTCGTCCCGACCTCAACCAAAACCGCACCGCTTTGCTCCATCACATCCGGTATGCGGAACTTTCCGCCAATCTCCACCAGTTCTCCCCGCGACACGATCACCTCGCCTGATTTTGCAAGCGTACTCAGACACAAAAGAACTGCTGCCGCATTATTATTTACAACAAAGGCTGCCTCTGCACCTGTCAGACGGCAAAGCAAGGATTCAAAATGTGCATTCCTCTCTCCCCGTTCTCCTCGCTGCAAATCATACTCCAGATTGGAATACTGCGTTGCGATCACAGCCAGTTTTTCTGCATGTTCTCGATTAAGTGGTGCTCGTCCCAGATTCGTGTGTAAAATAGTACCCGTTCCATTAATAACACTTCGTATATTCGGTGTATACAGCAGTTCCAGACTTTTACTGATACGATCCGGCAACTGCTCAACCGCCTTTAACACGTCTGTCTCATCCACAGATTCTCCAATCAGGATACGAACTTGTTCCAGTTCATCCTGTACAACACGTTTGACACAGGATCTGCCATATCGTTCTTCTAATTTTCGAATCCCGTCCTCTTCTAACAAAACATCTACCTTCGGGATTCTGCGATACAGCTGATTCTTATCCATAATTCTCGAATAACCTCCTTGTGTCTTTTTATTTATCTTATATAGTATCAACTTTTCACATAAAAAGAAAGGACATATGGGAACATCTTACAGAAAATTTCCAAGGTTTCAATATGAACTAGTTCTTTTCTCTCGGTCATGCTATAATAAGTCCACGATAATATTTTAGATTTTATTTCAATAAATTCAGAAAGGATTATATTTATGTGGATTGCAGATAATTGGAAAGATTATGAAGTAATAGATTGTTCAAAAGGTGAAAAACTAGAGAGATGGGGCGACTATATTTTGGTTCGTCCAGACCCGCAGGTCATCTGGGACACTCCGAAAAGTGATTACGGATGGAAGCACCGCAACGGACATTACCACCGCAGTAAAAAAGGTGGCGGAGAGTGGGAATTCTTTGATCTTCCACAGCAATGGCAGATTCATTACGGTTCTCTGACATTTAACCTGAAGCCATTCAACTTTAAACATACAGGACTTTTCCCTGAACAGGCAGCAAACTGGGACTGGTTCTCTGATATCATTAAAAAAGCAAACCGTCCTGTAAAGGTCTTGAACCTTTTTGCATACACAGGAGGAGCTACACTTGCCGCTGCCGCTGCAGGAGCTCAGGTTACTCATGTTGACGCTTCAAAAGGTATGGTCGGATGGGCTAAAGAGAATGCTGTATCTTCAGGACTTGGCGATGCTCCTATCCGTTGGCTTGTAGACGACTGTGTCAAATTTGTAGAGCGTGAGATCCGCCGTGGCAATACTTACGATGCCATCATTATGGACCCACCTTCTTATGGACGTGGTCCAAAAGGCGAGATTTGGAAGATTGAAGACATGATTCATTCATTGATCAAGCTTTGTACTAAAATCTTATCAAAGGATGCCATTTTCTTCCTTGTGAATTCATATACAACCGGTCTTGCTCCTGCCGTATTAACTTACATGATCGCAACAGAACTCAAAGCATGGAACGGACACGTAGAATCTCAGGAAATCGGACTCCCGGTTAAAAACACCGGTCTGGTACTTCCTTGCGGAGCATCCGGACGCTGGCAGAGAGATTAAATACTATTTATTCAGGAGATTAACTCATGAGCAAACACTTAGTAATTGCAGAAAAACCTTCAGTAGCGCGGGATATTGCCCGCGTTCTTCACTGTAATAAGAAAACGAATAATTATATTGAAGGAAATGATTATGTTGTAACCTGGGCACTTGGCCATCTTGTCACATTGGCAGACCCGGAAGAATATGGAAAAGAATATCAAACATGGAGTATGGATACTTTGCCGATGCTCCCGGAGTACTGGAAACTGGTAGTCATCAAGCAGACCGGAAAACAGTATCATGCGATCAAGGATCTCATTTACCGAAAAGATATCAGCGATATCATTATCGCCACAGATGCCGGACGTGAAGGTGAACTTGTTGCCCGCTGGATTCTTGAGAAAGCAAACAATAAAAAACCACTAAAGAGACTCTGGATTTCTTCCGTTACAGATAAGGCCATTCTGGATGGATTTGCCCACCTTAAACCAGGAAAAAGCTACGAGCCTCTTTATCATGCAGCTGTCGCACGTGCCGAATCCGACTGGATCGTTGGCATCAATGCCACACGTGCACTGACATGCAAATATAACGCCCAGCTCTCCTGTGGCCGCGTCCAGACACCTACACTCGCCATGATCGCTGCCAGAGAACAGGAGATCCGCTCTTTCAAGCCAAAATCCTACTACGGATTAAAAGCCATTGCAGACGGAATCACATTTACATGGACGGATAAAAAGTCGCATTCTCCTCGCACTTTTGACAAGGAAAGATTACAGAAACTCCAATCTTCCGGGAAAAATGATTTCGTGATCACAGATATTCAGAAAAAGGAAAAACATTCTTTCTCACCGGCACTTTATGACCTGACTGAATTACAGCAAGAGGCGAATCAGCGCTATGGTTATTCCGCAAAGCAAACGCTGAATATCATGCAGCGGCTCTACGAGAATCACAAGGTTCTTACTTATCCAAGAACAGATTCCCGTTACCTGACCGAAGATATGGTCGGCACATTAAAAGAGCGTCTTCAGTCCTGTGCTGTCGGACCTTACAAACGCGTTGCTTTAAAGCTCGCAAACAAACCGATCAAGGCAAATAAATCTTTTGTAAATAATAAAAAAGTAAGTGACCATCATGCGATCATTCCAACTGAACAATTTGTACAGCTGGAAAATATGAGCAACGAAGAGCGTAAAATTTATGATATGGTCGTGCGTCGTTTCCTTGCCGTTCTTTGCCCGGCTTCCGAATACGAAGACACCACCGTCACTGCTTCATACAATAATGAAACATTTCTCGCAAAAGGAACTATTTACAAGACTCCTGGCTGGCGCGAGGTTTATGAAGACAGCAATTATTCTGATGTCGACTGTGATGAAGAAGAACTTCCTATGCAGGCTGCCTCGGATTCCTTAATGAAATTAAAATCCGGCATGCAGCTTTGTATAAAAACATTTGCCATTACAGAAGGAAAAACAAAGCCACCGGCATATTTTACAGAAGGTACTTTAATTGCCGCAATGGAAAATCCGGTGAAATATCTCGCAAACCGAGATAAAACAATCGTAAAAACGCTCGGTGAGACCGGTGGACTTGGAACAGTTGCAACCAGAGCCGATATCATCGAAAAGCTATTTAACAGTTTTCTCATGGAGAAAAAGGGAAATGAAATCCACATCACTTCTAAAGGAAAACAGCTTTTAGAACTTGTACCGGAAGATTTGAAGAAACCTGAACTTACAGCATCCTGGGAATTACGCCTTCAGGCTATAGCCAAAGGAACTCAGTCTGACAAACAATTTATGGATGAAATACAGAATTATACAAAACAGTTGATTTCCGAGATCAAATCTGCCAACGGAACCTTCCGCCACGATAATATGACTCGTACAAAATGTCCTGAATGCGGAAAATTTATGCTGGAGGTAAATGGAAAACACGGTAAGATGCTCGTGTGTCAGGATCGTGAATGCGGCCACCGCGAAACCATTTCCCGGCATACAAACGCCCGATGTCCTGTATGCCATAAGAAAATGGATTTAATTGGAAAAGGAGATGGACAGCGATTTGTCTGCGTATGCGGTCACAAAGAAAAGCTAAGTGCCTTTGAAGAACGCAAAAAGAAAGAGGGAAAAGGTGCCAACAAACGAGATGTAAATCAGTATTTAAAAAAGCAGGCAAAAGAAGCAAAAGAGCCAATCAATAACGCATTTGCGGAAGCATTTGCAAAACTGAAGCTGTAATATTGACTACATTTTATCAATTGTTGACTTTGCCAAATCCAGTCCCTATAATCAAATTTAAGAGACATTTTTACAATAACGTCACGACTACTAAGGGGGCTATACTATGTATGACGTAAATTCAAAACATGCTGATGACTTTATCAATCACGAGGAGATTTTAGACACACTTGCCTATGCAGACGAGAACAAGCACAACGAGGCTCTGATCAACTCTTTGATTGAGAAGGCAAAGCTTAGAAAAGGACTGTCACACCGTGAAGCATCTGTTCTTCTCGCCTGTGATATTGAAGAAAAAAATCAGGAGATTTATAAACTGGCTGAACAGATTAAGAAAGATTTTTATGGAAATCGTATTGTCATGTTTGCACCGCTTTATTTATCAAATTATTGTGTCAACGGCTGTACCTACTGTCCATATCATATGAAGAACAAGCATATTGCAAGAAAGAAGCTTACTCAGGATGAGATCCGCAAGGAAGTGATCGCTCTACAGGATATGGGACACAAGCGTCTGGCTTTAGAAGCCGGAGAAGATCCGGTACATAACACAATGGATTATTATCTGGAATGTATTAAGACTATCTATAGCATTAAGCATAAGAATGGTGCTATCCGCCGTGTCAATATCAATATTGCGGCAACAACTGTTGACAATTACCGCTTGTTGAAAGAAGCCGGCATCGGAACTTATATCTTATTCCAGGAAACTTATCATAAAGAAAGCTATCTGGAATTGCATCCGACAGGACCAAAACATGATTATGACTACCACACAGAGGCTATGGATCGTGCTATGGAAGGCGGCATTGACGATGTCGGAATCGGTGTACTCTTTGGTCTGGACAAATATCGTTACGAATTTGCAGGTCTTTTGATGCATGCTGAACACCTTGAAGCAGCATTTGGGGTTGGGCCTCATACGATCAGTGTTCCTCGACTCCGTCATGCAGATGATATTGATGCAGATTCTTTTGATAACGGAATTGATGACGATACATTTGCCAAGATCGTTGCCTGCATTCGAATTGCCGTACCTTACACAGGTATGATTATTTCTACAAGAGAAAGTCAGAAAACAAGAGAACGTGTTCTTCATCTCGGTGTCTCTCAAATCAGTGGCGGTTCTAAGACAAGTGTCGGCGGCTATGCCGAGCCAGAACCGGACGATGCCAAATCAGAACAGTTTGACGTCAGCGATACACGTACATTGGACGAAGTTGTCAAATGGCTGATGGAACTTGGCTATATTCCAAGTTTCTGTACTGCATGTTATCGCGAAGGACGTACCGGTGACCGTTTTATGTCACTGTGCAAAAGTGGACAGATTCAGAACTGCTGCCATCCGAATGCATTGATGACATTGAAAGAATATTTAATGGATTACGCAAGTCCTGCCACCAAAGCAATCGGTGATAAACTTATTGAAAGAGAAGTGTTCAATGTACCAAACGAAAAGGCTCGTGCAGTTGTGCGTGAAAATCTCCGATTGATTGAAGAAAATAATCGCCGCGATTTCCGTTTTTAGGAGAATTATTATGAGTTTAAATGCAACACCTTCTTCCAACCGTATCCATATTGGAATTTTTGGCAGACGCAACGCTGGAAAATCCAGCATTATCAATGCAATCACAGGACAGAATCTGGCCATCGTATCAGATGTAAAAGGTACTACTACAGATCCTGTCCTCAAGGCTATGGAACTGTTACCTCTCGGTCCTGTGGTTATTATCGATACTCCCGGACTTGATGATATCGGGGAACTCGGAGAACTTCGAATCCAAAAAGCATATCAGATGCTAAACAAAACCGATATCGCTGTTCTTGTTATCGACAGCACTCTCGGTGCCACGGTTGAAGATTTAAATATTCTTACCCGCATTATAGATAAACATATACCTTATATTGTTGTATGGAACAAGTGTGATATATCCAAAACTGATGTGCCATCCTCACTGCCAGATACCGTTTCTCCGAAACAATGTATCTCTGTCAGCGCGAAAACAAATACGAATATCCACGAACTAAAAGAATTAATTGCCGCACAGCTTCCTCAAACTATAAATGAGAAACACATCGTTGGTGATTTAATAAAACCTCTGGATACTGTGGTTCTGGTTATCCCGATTGATTCCTCTGCTCCTAAGGGAAGATTAATTCTCCCACAGCAGCAAACCATTCGCGACCTGCTAGAATCCAATGCAATTTCTATCGTAGTAAAAGAAACTGAATTAGAGGACACACTCAAAAAATTGCCAGCTCCTCCACAGCTTGTCATAACAGATAGCCAGGCATTCAAAAAAGTAGCTGCAATCGTACCAAAAGATGTATCTCTCACTTCATTTTCAATTTTGTTTGCACGATATAAAGGCAATTTAAAAACAGTCGTAAACGGAGCACACACATTAGATTCTCTGCAAGATGAAGACATCCTTCTCATATCAGAAGGATGCACACATCACAGACAATGCGAAGATATCGGTACGGTCAAACTGCCAAACTGGATTCGAAGCTATACCGACAAAGATATTCAATTTGAATTCACAAGTGGAACGGAATTTCCAACAGATTTAAGTAAATATCGTATGATCATTCATTGCGGTGGATGTACACTAAATGAAAGAGAAATGAAATACCGGCTGCAATGTGCCGAAGATCAGAATATTCCTATTACCAATTACGGAACAGCAATTGCACATATGAATGGAATATTAGAGCGAAGTATTGAAATTTTTTGAGGTCAGTGATGCCATTGGGGACGGAGTTTTCTGGCTTTTTTGCTCGCAAAAAAAGCCAGAAAACTCCGTCCCTAACTGGCACTATTTACAAAACTCAAATGCTACATAATACACATAATCATTTTTTGAAAGAAAATCTGTTTGACTATTTATAAAGTCATCTAAAGTTGGAACACTCATTTCGTCATCATCATAAACAAAAGCAATAAGCGGCTGTTGCTTATTGTATCTGATGTCTATAACATTTTTTATTTCAGTTGCTGCTCTGCCATAATATTCTCGATTCTCTACATTTTCTAAAATAGGAATTTCAGTTGACAACTTACTTCCATCTCCGGAAACAATTAATTTAATTACGTAATTATCGAAATCCGGCACCATTACAATTTCACCACTTTTTGGCGAAGCAATATCTTCAAACCCCATTTCAACTTTATCCTGATTACTTAATTTTCCTGATTCGTATTGATAAATATATACTCTGAGTTTTTTATATTCATCCGTTGTGATAAATTTGTAAACAAATGCTCCATCTGGTCCAGCAAGTAATTCTGCCGTCTGCATTTCTATGCTATCCTTTGCAATAGGAGAAATATAATTCTGTGGTTTTTTCAACTGGTATATGATAAATCCGATTACTGATACCGCACAAATAGATATAACTAATAATATACATTTCATAATCTTTAGACATTTCTGTTTATTTATATTGTCTCTGATTATTTCAATAATATTTGTTTCTGACTTCTGAATTATATTCTCTTGGGCTATATCTTCTCCAGCCAGAAACTCATTGAGGCTAATACCAAGAATTGAACAAAGTTCCTTATAAACAGATACATCCGGAAGGCAAACTCCCGTCTCCCTTAATTAAAGATATTGTTGGGTAAAAAAGAAAGGTCAGTCGATTTTGCCGATGAAGCGGTAGTAGATTTCTACTTCCTGCTCACGGCTTCCGTCCTCGCCCTTGACAGCTTCGTGGACGGTTATTTTTTCAATTAGAGTGTTCAGAAGTTCGGCGGTCAGCTCCACAGGGTTGACATACTGTTTCATCAGGGCAATCCACTTTTCAGCATCCGCTGCGGTCTGTACGGCGGCTTCCATCGTTTCGTGAAGCTGTCTTATTTTTGTTTCAAGCTCCTTTTGCTCGTTCTGGTACTTCTCGGACAGCATATTGAAGTTATACTCGGTTATGCGTCCGGCAGACCAGTCCTCATACATTTTAGCAAACAGCCCGTCAACCTCGGCTTTACGCTTCTCTGCCTTTTTCAGCTCCGCAGCCTGCTTTTTCTTCGCAGAGTTTCTTTCCCTGTCGCTGGCATTGAGCAGGCGTTTCAGCAGCTTGTCCTCGTCTTTCTGTGCCAGCATAGACCAGTATTGCAGTCTTGCAAGCACATAGGCATACAGTACATCATAGCGGATATAGTGCATGGAACACTGGCGTAATCCCTGCCCGTTCTTGCTGCAATGGTAGTACCCGTATGGGTTCTTATTCTGCTTGTTTTCCCCATAGGCTAAAGACCATCCGCAGTCTGCACATTTTATCAATCCTGCGAAAATCTGTGTCGTACCGTTTCTGCGTTTCCTGCGTCTGCTTGCAATCAGCTCCTGAACTTTTTGGAACACTTCTTCAGAAATGATGGCTTCGTGGGTATTTTCCACACGATACCATTCTTCCTGCGGCTTCCGCACCTTTTTCTTGTTCTTGAATGAAATGTTGCTCTGCTTGTTGTGAATGCTGTGACCGATGTAGGTTTCCTCTTTCAAAATGCTCTTGACCTGTGCTATCGTCCACGCATAGGCTTTTTCTGCGGGCGCACCGGCGTAGATATTGGCGAAAGTCCCGTATCTTTCATAGTTCAGCCAGCCGGGGGTAGGTACTTTTTCCTCCACCAGAATCCGTGTAATGCTGGCGGCTCCACGCCCGTGTACAGCAAGGTCAAAAATCTTCTCTACAATCCAGCGTGTTTCCGGGTCGATCAGAAGATGACCTTTTTTGTCCGGGTCTTTTACATAGCCCAGCGGTGCATAGGCTCCATAGTGTGCGCCATTGGCAAATCTTGTGTGCATGGCAGCCTTGACCTTTTTGCTGGTCTGTCGGGCGTGCATTTCATTCAGGATGTTTAAGAACGGTGCAAGCTCGCTTTCTCCGTTGATGGTGTCCACATTGTCATTGATGGCAATGTAGCGTACTCCCTTGCTGGGGAAATAGATTTCCGTGTACTGACCGGTCAGGATATAGTTTCTTCCCAGACGGGATAAGTCCTTTGTGACAACGCAGTTGATTTTCCCGTCTTCGATGTCATCAATCATCCTTTGGAAACTTGGACGCTCGAAATTTGTCCCACTCCATCCGTCGTCAATGTACTCGTCTACAACGGTCAGCCCATGCTCTGCGGCATACTGTCTAAGCATCATGCGCTGGGTCTGGATACTGCCGCTTTCCCCCTGTAATTCATCGTCACGGCTCAATCTCAAATATAGTGCAGTGTTATAAATCGTTGTATTGTATGGTTGTTTCACGGTTAAAAATCCTCCTTCTAAAAGAAACAACCCACGCTTATACAATACTCGCTGGTACAAGTATATCATAAGCGTGGGCTGATTGACAGTCGTTATTCCGTATTTTTTCAGGAAGCGGCGGCAGCGTGCTGGATCACATCTTCCAGCAAGCTGTCAAGCGGCTTCCCATCCTGTGCGAAATGCTCCGATACCTTGATACGGACTTTCCCCATGACAAAATACTGGGTGCCGTCTTTTTCGGTAAGCAGGGTGCCGCTGTTTTTGTTATTGCTCTCGTTTTTGCTTTTTGCCATAGGCAGTTACCTCCATAAATGAAATATGCCCGACAAGGGAATGTCAGACAGGTGTACAGCCGCAGACTGTCTCCGTGTCAACCAAACCGTGTCAACCGGCAGAAAAGACTTTGAAAACAATCCATAGGCGCTCTATTATTACTTTTTACTTTTTCTTTGATTTCTTGGTTGACATGGTTGACAAAGGAGAGAAATGCCCCAAATATCAGGCTTTTCCCCGTCAACCGGCTGTCAACCAAAGCGTCAACCAAACTGTCAACCGGTGGCTTTTCAGAATGGAAGTTCCATTTGCCGGGCTTCTTCTTCCGTGATTTCCTGAAAACCGTCCCCCTCCGGCGGAGCTTGGTTGACACGCTCCCAGCCTTTTTGAGAACCGTATTTCTTATACCGCTTCGGGCTTTTGTAGGCTACCCAGCCCTGTATGATGCCGCCCGCAATGCCGGTATTCATAATCTCGCAGATTGCCCGTGTCTCCCAGTCTGCCGGGGAATTTAAGTTCCCCAGCGCTTCCTCATAAAGCTGCTTGGAACATACCCTGTCGCCGGTGTAGTCCTCCAAATAGGCGTAGATCATGCCGGCCTGTGTGTCTTCCTGCATAAAGTCCTGCTGGTGGGCGTTCAGGTATCGGTTCATTTCCATGCTGAATGACAGCTTATACTTCCCACTGCGATAAACCGTCATGGCTTCCGCCCACATCTGTTCGATATACGCCCTCGCCGCCGCTTCATCGTCCAGTATGTGAACCTCCGCCCGTTCCGGGTACACCGTCACGGGGAGAAAGCGCCGGTTGCCGGTGCGGTCACGGGGCAAAAAGTCCTGCCGGTTGGTCGTCCCTCCAAATACACATTGCCGCAGCCGGTCTGCCGGATGTGTCTCATACGGCACTTTGTAGGTTTCTTTCTGGCGGCTTAAGAATGACTTGATTTCCTCAATACTCTTGGCGTTGGCTGTGGCAATCATCTCCGACATCTCGATAATCCAATGCCCTTGCAGCTTGCGGTACACATTTTCATCGTCCAGCTTTTTCAAATCGTCTGAAAACCATTCGTCCCTGCCTGCCAGCAGCCGGAAAAAGGTAGATTTCCCGGCTCCCTGACCACCAACCAGACAGAGCATGACCTCAAACTTGCTCCCCGGTCTGAATACCCGCCGGATGGCTCCCATCAGGAACAGTTTCAAGGCTTCATAGGTGTATTCGTCCGTATCGGCTCCCAGAAAGTGATGCAGGGCGTAACGGATGCGCTCTGTGCCGTCCCATTGCAGGCTGTTCAGGTAATCCCTGACTGGATGGTAGCGGTTTTCATTGGCAACAATCTTGATGGCGCTCTGCACCTTTTTCTCGCTGGTAAGCCCGTAATTTTCTTCCAGATACAAAAGCAGGTAGTTCATGTCCATGTCGGTCAGCGTGGTACTGGTGCGCTCCCAGCCCAGCGGCTTCACAATGTCAATCTGCTCCGTCAAAAGGTTCAGGCGCAGCGCCCCGCGAAACAGAGGGTCACGCTGGAACACCGTCAGGCAGTTTCGGATGCTGTTCTTCACGCCGCCTTTCTGCGTCCCCTCTAATGTTTCCCGGATTTCTTCCGGTGTCTGCGCCGGTTCCATTGTGTCCATCGTCCTTTTGACCGCTTCCTGCGTTTCCGGCGGCAAGCTCTGAAATTCGCTGTTCAAGCCGCAACACCTCCTTTCCCTGTGCGGCGATCAATGCCGCTTTTTCTTCTATTTCTCCGTATAACAAAATATCCAAAAGGTATTCTGTGTAGCTTATCCTCTGCAACGCTTCCACAAAAAGAGGATGCCAGATGGCATCCTGCGGCTGTGGGGCGTGTGCTGTTTTCCAATGCTCCAGCAGGCGCAGATAATCGCATAGCACCCGGAAACAATACCGTTCCGTTTCCTGAAATCTCTGCTCCGCTGATTTTTGTCGGGGCTGTGACCTGTTGTGACGCTTCCTATCTGGCGGCGCATTGCCGGATTTCTCATAGGAAACGCCGAAGTCCTCCGCAAGCCTGACCGCAGCTTCCCGTTTCCCCAATCCATGCAGCAAAGCGGCAAAGTCGATCACATCCCCGGAAGCCCCGCAGCCGAAGCAGTAAAAGCGGCTGTCCACTTTCATGCTGGGCGTGCGGTCATTGTGGAATGGACAGCAGACCATGCCGTTTCTCCCCACCCGGATTCCATAGAATGAAGCAGCCTGCCGGGTGGTAACAGACTGTTTCACCGCTTCAAATACATTCAAATGCTCCCTCCATAAAAATACTGGTAGCGGTAAAGCTGCCGGTTATATCATAGCTCCATCTCATGTTTCTTTCTCTGTACTGCCTGTGGCTGCTCCCTCCGGCGCAGTGCGGTATCTACGGCGTTCTGCACCTGCCGTAGCCGTATGACTTCCTCCCGGAGTGGCTTGTGCTGCGGAGACAGTTCGGCATACTCTGTTTTTAACTGTGCGTATTCCTGTTTCCATGCTTTCAGGGCAATGGGTTTTCCGTCCAGTTTTTCTTTCAAAATACGGCGGGCGGCATAAAACAGCCGTAACTCCGCATCGTGGGATGTTTCAAATTTCTCCCTCTGTTTCTTAAACTTGATATTGTTCAATTCCGTATGAACAGGTTTTAGCCGCTGGTAATTCTCGCCCTCCCGTATCAATTCCTGCAATTCCTTTATCCGGGCAGATTTCTTTTTCATGGAGTCGCTTAACGCTTCAAATTCTTCGTTGACAGAGGAAAGACGCTCCTGCAAATCCTCTAATGTGAGCAGCTTGTTTTCCGTCAGATAATTGACGGCTTCGGCAAACTGCTTTAAGTTTCCGGTTCTGGCTTTATTGCTCCATGCCCCTGCGTTGCGCTGGTTGTAATAAGCGATCAACAGGTCGGCAAGGCTCGATGTCTGCGGTTTGGAAAGTTCTTCTTTTACCTCTGCCATCCAGACAAACAGGGCTTTGATCTTCTTCCTCACATCCTGCATGAGCCGGTTGGTGGCTTTAATCCAGCGGTTCAGTTCCCCTTTCTCGGTGCGGATGCCCTTTGCTTCCATCTGCCGGACATTAGCTCCCTCGTGGACAGTAGGTATCAGGTCAAGCCCCTGCCGCACATAGGAACGGTGGTCGATACGCACATCCAGCCCTTTTTCCTCAAATTTTGTATTAACGGCAGCCGCCCACTGCTCCCGCCAGTGTTCCAGCGTTTCCGGCTCATGCCAGTCTGTTGTATGGACAGCGTTAAACATATAATCGCCGTTTTTATCCCGGATTCGGTTTCCATCTTCATCAAGAAGATATTCCCGACGCTGTTTTTGTCCCCATGTGCCATCCGGGTTCAAAGGGCGCATGGTTGTCATCACATGAAAATGCGGGTTAGGGATGCCGCCGTCCTCTTTCTCCGGGCTGTGAAAAGCAAGGTCGGCAATCATGCCTTTTGTCACAAACTGCTCCTGTACGAACTTCCTCGCCAGCTCCATGTTTTCTTCCAGCGTCAATTCATTCTGCATGGCAATATCAAAGGAATAGGCAAGCTGTGCTTTTGGATGTTTCTCGCAGTTCTCCACAGCATTCCAGAGGGTCGCCCGGTCAAGATATATTTCCGGCGCATGGGGCGGCAGCATGATTTCCGAAGCGATCACGCCGCCCTTTTTGGTGTAGTCGCTGACTTCTCCATAGTAGCTGCTGTAAAGACGCTCCCCGGCTCGATAGGCTGCGCTGGCAATGGCGCTCTGACCGGCGCTGCGCTTGATCTGTGCGATTGAAAAATGATAAAGTGCTATCCTTAGTCACCGCCTTTCTCCTGCCCGGAAATACGGGCGTGGTTCTCTGTGGCAGACCGGATGAAATGCTCCGCCTGCGGCAGATTCAAAATGCTTTCCATGAGGGAATAAAATTCCGCTTCGGATAGCTCCTTTGTCTGTGGTGCAATGCTCTCAATAGCTGCCCCACGGGTAATCAGCCGGTGCGTCCTCTGTTTCCGGGAACCGCTTTCCAGATACGCCTGCCGGTTTTTCAAACGCTGCATTTTCCGTTTTTCCTGTTCCAGCAGGACAGTGGTTTTTTCATATTCCTGCTTCAACTGTTCCAAAGATTTTTCCATGTTCTCACATCCTTTGCTGATAAGATAAAGAAAGACCATCCGCAGACAGTCCGTGTGTCAGTGCTTCTATAAAACCCGATGAAAAGGGAAAACCGCAGAGCGGATTTCTCTTTGCGGCGGGTACACAGGGGATAGCCGCTTTAGCGGCGCAAGGGGGTGTAGCCACCTTGTCGGAGCGAAGCGAACGCAGACCTCGGATTGCTGATTTTATCAGCGGCAGAGGTAAGCTCCGCAGGACGCACGATACATGGTCTTTAGACTATGTATAGAAGTGCGCCCTTAGTTCCTAAGGGATTTTGCCGTTTCCGGCAGTCTTGTCCTTTTTCTTGGAACGCTTGGAAAGATACTTCGGGCAGTCAACCACAACCGCCCGGAAGCTCTGTTTACATTCGTGCTGGCATTTCCGGCACAGTTCGTTGTAAGTGATACGGCTGCGGTCATTTAAGAAGAAAGACCATTCCAACCGCCGCTTGTTACTCATTCTTGCCATAACCGGCTCCTTTCTCCGTTTCTATCTGATGTACGCAGATAGGCTGTTTTGATGTAGCGTCTCGGTATCATTTTTAAGTTTTTTTCCCTCTGTATGCCCCTTTGGAAAGTGCGGCAGTATTGCAAGTCAGGGAATGATACCTCACGCTTATTTGTCGCTTCCCGGTACGGTTTCGGAGCCTTTTGCCATCCATTCAAAGAAAGCAATTTTGCTGACCTTGATAAGTCTGCCCCTGCGGAACGCTGGAAAGCCGGGGGTGTGTACCAGCTCATAGGCGCTCGCTCTTGAAATTCCCATAATCCGCTGAATGTCCGCCACATCCAGAACCAGCGGTAAATCCTCGTAGCTGTTCAATCTCTTTTTATCGTTCATTCTGTTCCTCCCATAAATCAAATAGGTTAAAATGCTTCCTGTTGCCGTTCTCCCCAAAAGCCGTTTTCCTGCCCCATTCCTGCGGTGTTTCCCTGCATTGGTGCGCCGAATGCGTCACTTCTCCTGCCGGTCATATCCCTTTTGGACGGTCATTCACTTGTCAAGGTACTGTGCGGTACGAAATTACCAACCGCAATCATCATAGCGTACTATCCTTGACAAAACAATGATTCTGCGATACCATGAGTGTAACGGATATAACTGAATTATATAATTACCATAAACAAAGGCAGGGGATAGGGATGGAGAATCAGTTTATACGGCATGAGCCATGTTTTGAGAGGATTTTGTTTGTCCTGACGCTGGACAGGAAGAAAATGAAAGAGCGGATTTTGATTGGGGAAGAACAGCAGATCCGCTTCCGTCTGAACGGGAGCCAAAACGCAGAGGTGCTTTGTGATATGACACGCCCACTGGGAACTTTTTTGATAAACTTTGAGCGTGACACGGACAGAGACTGGAACTTATACGGGCTTTCTCCGCTGCGGCAAGCTCTCCACTCCAACCGATGGAAACAGCCGGAGCTGGAGCAGGCGGCAAGCGAATTTCTTTGGGAGAAATATCTTAGCAACGACCCTCTGAAAATGTATGTGGCGTTCCGTATCTGGAACAGCTATCTGCTTGCCAGAGAACCCCGTGACCGTAACGCTGCCTGTGACCGCTTCATGGATAAAATGAGCAGACTGACCGGGGTATTCCAAAACGAAACCATGAGCTTTGACAGGGAGACAGGAAAACCGAAACAATTTCAAGCTGGCAGCCTTTATTTCAAAGGCACACCGTCAGAAGATACCCGGCTTGACCTCTGGTTCCCGGACAACCGGCGCACAGAAGAATGTGTGTCTGCCTATGCGTCCCTCTACCCGTTGATTACCTATTATCTGAACAGGCTGAATGACTGGGGGCTTTGCTTCCGGCGGTGCAAGGTCTGTGGAAAATATTTTCTGGCAAAGAGCCAGCGGTATGAGCTGTGCAGCGACAAGTGCCGAAAAGCACAGGCGCTTCAAAACAAGCGGGAATTTGACGAGAGGTCAAGAGAAAATAACTATGACCTGCTTTATAAAAATGAATGCCAGAACTGGCGCAACAAAATAAACCGGGTAAAAAATACCGCAGGCTTTCCGGCTGACCGTCTGGAAAAAATACAGGCTTCCTTTTCCGACTTTAAGAAAGAAGCCTTACAGAGAAAAAAGGCTGTAAAAACAGGAACGGCCAGCCCGAAAGAATTTACGGACTGGCTGTATCAGCAGAGTAATGTAATTGTTGAGCTGACCGAGATATGAAAAACTTTCTATCGTCAATTTCGCATTATTGCAATAACAGATTGCTTCTTCCATGAATG
>OFCQ01000098.1_pt1 | contig 60571 bp, 45 predicted proteins | sample 1520861 | NCBI WGS metagenome assembly OFCQ01 (sample SAMEA2699036, study PRJEB24076) | metagenome | biome: Human gut stool | place: Spain | collected 2012-11-21 | reverse complement strand
TGTCGTCAGCTCGTGTCGTGAGATGTTGGGTTAAGTCCCGCAACGAGCGCAACCCTTATCGTTAGTTACTACGCAAGAGGACTCTAGCGAGACTGCCGTTGACAAAACGGAGGAAGGTGGGGATGACGTCAAATCATCATGCCCTTTATGACCTGGGCTACACACGTACTACAATGGCTATTAACAGAGAGAAGCGATACCGCGAGGTGGAGCAAACCTCACAAAAATAGTCTCAGTTCGGATCGCAGGCTGCAACCCGCCTGCGTGAAGCCGGAATTGCTAGTAATCGCGGATCAGCATGCCGCGGTGAATACGTTCCCGGGCCTTGTACACACCGCCCGTCACACCATGAGAGCCGGGGGGACCCGAAGTCGGTAGTCTAACCGTAAGGAGGACGCCGCCGAAGGTAAAACTGGTGATTGGGGTGAAGTCGTAACAAGGTAGCCGTATCGGAAGGTGCGGCTGGATCACCTCCTTTCTAAGGAGTCAGGCAGACACGGATACAGAAGTAACCGGTGTTTGGTACAAGGGGAAACGGAGAGCAGATTGATATTGTTTAATTTTGAGGGCCCTGAAAAGGGAACTCAGAAAAGCGAAACCTTATGCGAAGAGCGTGGGGGTGTAGCTCAGCTGGGAGAGCACCTGCTTTGCAAGCAGGGGGTCAGGAGTTCGAGCCTCCTCATCTCCACCAATTTGGGCTCATAGCTCAGGTGGTTAGAGCGCGCGCCTGATAAGCGCGAGGTCGGTGGTTCGAGTCCACTTGAGCCCACCACTTTCCGAAAGGGAAGGACTCTCCAAAGCGTCGTACCTTGAAAACTGAACAAAGACTGCGTAAAGACAAAAGGATGGATGTTCCACCAGGAAACATTCATCATTTGAAAGAGATTTTAAAAGAAATCTACAATTTCAAAGTTCTTTTGTTGGCAAATGGAAGAATCGAGCAAGAAAGATAACGGTCAAGCTAAAAAGGGCGCAGGGCGAATGCCTTGGCACTGGGAGCCGAAGAAAGACGTGATAAGCTGCGATAAGCCGCGGGGAGTTGCAAATAAACATTGATCCGCGGATTTCTGAATGGGGAAACCCACACGGAGTCATGTCCGTGTAACATACACTGAATCCATAGGTGTATGTAGGGAACTGCCTGAACTGAAACATCTAAGTAGGGCAAGGAAGAGAAATCAACCGAGATTCCGCTAGTAGTGGCGAGCGAACGCGGAAGAGGCCAAACCAGCGGTAGAAATACCGTTGGGGTTACGGACTAGTACAAGTATCGCAGAGTCTAGCTGAAGTGTGTGGGAAAGCACGCCGAAGAATGTGAGAGCCATGTAAGCGAAAGACGAAGCGAGCGACTAGAATCCAGAGTACGGCTGGGCACGTGAAACCCGGTCGGAAGTCGGGGGGACCACCCTCCAAGCCTAAATACTACCCAGTGACCGATAGCGTATAGTACTGTGAAGGAAAGGTGAAAAGCACCCCGGGAGGGGAGTGAAAAAGAACCTGAAACCCTGTGCCTACAAGCACACAGAGGACGTCAAAGTCTGATGTGGTACTTTTTGTAGAACGGTCCGGCGAGCGAATGTATGCAGCAAGGTTAAGTTGTTCAGCAATGAAGCCGAAGCGAAAGCGAGTCTGAAAAGGGCGTTGAGTTGCATGCATTGGGCCCGAAACCGAGTGACCTACCCATGATCAGGTTGAAGTGGGGGTAAAACCCCATGGAGGACCGAACCGACCTCCGTTGAAAAGGCGGCGGATGAATTGTGGGTAGCGGAGAAATTCCAATCGAACTCGGAGATAGCTGGTTCTCCCCGAAATAGCTTTAGGGCTAGCCTCATGTTAGATTTCCGGAGGTAAAGCACTGAATGGCCTAGGGCCCGAGAGGGTACCGAAGCCTATCAAACTCTGAATGCCGGAAAATTGATGCATGGGAGTCAGACTATGTGAGATAAGTCTCATAGTCAAAAGGGAAACAGCCCAGATCTACAGCTAAGGTCCCAAAGCAGGTTTAAGTGGAAAAGGATGTGGAGTTGCGAAAACAGCCAGGATGTTGGCTTAGAAGCAGCCACTCATTTAAAGAGTGCGTAATAGCTCACTGGTCGAGTGACTCTGCGCCGAAAATTCAACGGGGCTAAAACCTGCACCGAAGCTTAGGCATCCGCAAGGATGGGTAGGGGAGCGTTGTGTACGAGGCGAAGCATCAGCGAAAGCGGATGTGGATTGTACACAAGTGAGAATGCCGGAATAAGTAGCGCGAATGATGTGAGAATCATCATGGCCGAAAGCCTCAGGTTTTTGGAGGAAGGTTCGTCCGCTCCAAGTTAGCCGGGAGCTAAGGTGAGGCCGAAAGGCGTAGCCGATGCACATACGGTAGAGATTCCGTAGCCGCCGAAAGATTTAAGCAGGGGGACACATTTGAAGTGTTGGTGCCGGGTGTTGGTTTACCCGGTCGAAAGGGACTGAAATTTAGTAGGGAAGTCCAGCATGGAGAGTGGCGAGAAAAGCCCTGTGTATATCTAAGGCGCCCGTACCGCAAACCGACACAGGTAGGTAGGAAGAAGATTCTAAGGCCAACGGGAGAAGGGTTGTTAAGGAACTCGGCAAGTTGACCCCGTAACTTCGGGAGAAGGGGTGCTCATGAAAGTGAGCCGCAGAGAATAGGCCCAAGCAACTGTTTAGCAAAAACACAGGTCTGTGCTAAATCGAAAGATGACGTATACGGGCTGACACCTGCCCGGTGCTGGAAGGTTAAGGGGATGTGTGCAAGCACTGAACCGAAGCCCCAGTAAACGGCGGCCGTAACTATAACGGTCCTAAGGTAGCGAAATTCCTTGTCAGGTAAGTTCTGACCCGCACGAATGGTGTAATGATTTGGGCACTGTCTCAACAGCCCGCCCGGCGAAATTGTAGTACCGGTGAAGATGCCGGTTTCCCGCGACAAGACGGAAAGACCCCATGGAGCTTTACTGCAGCCTAATATTGGGTTTCGATATTACATGTACAGGATATGTGGGAGACATGGAAGCACGGGCGTCAGCCTGTGTGGAGTCAGCCTTGGGATACCACACTTGTGATATTGGAATTCTAACCTGCGGCCCTGAATCGGGTCGGGGGACATTGTTAGGCGGGCAGTTTGACTGGGGCGGTCGCCTCCGAAAAAGTAACGGAGGCGTTCAAAGGTTGGCTCAGCTTGGACGGAAACCAAGCCAAAGAGTGCAAACGCATAAGCCAGCCTAACTGCGAGACTGACGGGTCGAGCAGTAACGAAAGTTGGAGTTAGTGATCCGGCGGTATGTGAGTGGAAATGCCGTCGCTCAACGGATAAAAGTTACCCTGGGGATAACAGGCTGATCTCCCCCAAGAGTCCACATCGACGGGGAGGTTTGGCACCTCGATGTCGGCTCGTCGCATCCTGGGGCTGAAGTAGGTCCCAAGGGTTGGGCTGTTCGCCCATTAAAGCGGTACGCGAGCTGGGTTCAGAACGTCGTGAGACAGTTCGGTCCCTATCTGTCGTGGGCGCAGGATATTTGACAGGATCTGTCCCTAGTACGAGAGGACCGGGATGGACGCACCTCTGGTGCACCAGTTGTCACGCCAGTGGCACAGCTGGGCAGCTATGTGCGGATCGGATAAACGCTGAAAGCATCTAAGCGTGAAGCCGGCCTGGAGATAAGATATCCCACTGAGATAATCAGGTAAGACCCCTTGAAGACTACAAGGTTGATAGGCTCAAAGTGTAAGCACGGTGACGTGTTCAGCTAGCGAGTACTAATCGGTCGAGGGCTTGACCACAATCTTCTTGAAGGTTCTGCATTTGCCCAAGAGAGCGCAGTAGTTGTTCAGTTTTGAAGGTATGACCTTCAAAGGGAAAAAGAGAATATGTAGAGGCTAGGCTTTAAGCAATTGCTTCAAGCACATTCATAGCCGGTGCCGATGACGCCAAGGTTCCACCTGTTCCCATTCCGAACACAGAAGTTAAGCTTGGTTGTGCCGAAGATACTTGGTTGGAGACGACCTGGGAAAATAGGTAGGTGCCGGCTCTTTTCCTTATTTGGGGAAAAACCAGCTTTTTCCCCAAAATATGGCCCCTTGGTCAAGCGGCTAAGACGTCGCCCTCTCACGGCGAAATCGGGAGTTCGATTCTCCCAGGGGTCACCATTTTTGTGTTCTGCGCCGCATCTCCTGCGGCTGTTTTGCACTTTTAGCTCAGTTGGTAGAGCAGCTGACTCTTAATCAGCGGGCCCAGGGTTCGAGTCCCTGAAAGTGCACCATTATCAGCAAACTCGAACTTGCTCTTGTATGAGAGCGAGTTCGGGTTTATTTTTTGTCTGGGCATAATTTTAAAGTAGAGCAAACAGGCCGCACAGGAGAGACATCTCCCGCGCGGCCTGTTTGCTCTCTATGGAATTTGAACGCATTCCGCAAACTGTTCGAAAGATATCTCCCCTACCTGGTATTTGACCATTGTCTTCTGCGCGGGTCACGCCATTTGTTGTAGGCCTCGCGCATTTTGGCGTTTCCCTGTGCGTAGGCGCAGTGCATCTGGTATTTGTTCCGCAGCTGCTGGTAGAGCTGCCGCATCTTATCCGCTTTCAGGTGGAAGATACGGAGGACCGTCTGCATCCAGTCTTGGATGGATACGCGCTCTTACTGGGAGGCGGTAAGAATCATGCTGCGGCGTGTCAACGATTCTTTCAGAAGTTCTGAGGAAGCGCCGCCGGGAGTAATCGGTGACGCGGCAGAACCAGACGCAGCAGCGGAGCTGGGAAGATGCAGTTGTGAGCAGATGGAATGAGCAGGCGCCGGGGACAGCCCGGCGGAAAGAAGACCAGATGGGTTAAAGGAAAAAAGGTACATGGCGGAACGGGAAAGTAACAGGCGAAAAGAAAATACGGCACGGCAGGGTGTGCCGGTGGAGGATTTGAAGCAGTTTGCAAGGTTCTTACTTCCGAAAATTCAGGTGTTTTACGAAACGGAAGAAGGACAACGGGCGTTTCAGGAATGGAAAAAAGAAACAATGATTAAAACATCATACTGCATAGAGTAAATAGAAAAACGGCCGGGAGAGAGATTTCCCGGTCGTTCTATATGAATTCTGACTGAAAATAAAAATATTTGAATTAACCTGTCCCCAAATGGGGTAGTCGCTGGTTATAATGGGTGTAAGGGAAAGGCGGTGGCACTCGTTTGAAATTCGATAAAACGGCTCAACAACGTTTCACAGACTTATATAAGCGTTATTATAAGTTGATGTATCATGTCGCATTTGAGGTGCTACATAATCGAGTCACAACGGAAGATGTAGTGCATACATCCTGCGTGCGTGTTCTGGAGCATTTTTCGCAAGTGGCCGCAATTGACAGCCCCCAAACAAGAAACTTTGTTGCGATCATTACCAAACGCATTGCCCTTACAGAATGTTCGCGAATGAAACGTGAAGTGCCGGCAGACGTGCCGACAGAGTTGGAAAATTTTGATGATCCGCATGAAACGCCCGTTGTCGCTGTGGAACGGCGTGATGCGCAAACAGCGTTGCTGATGGAAATACGGCGATTAGGCGCTGAGGATCAAGATATTTTGATGTTAAAATACGACAACAAATTTACAGTCGTGCAGATTGCACAGGCGCTGAACATGGATGCACAAGTCGTAAAAAAACGGCTGCAGCGCATTCGGGCGCGCCTAAAATCTGCGCTTGAAGAGAAAGGGTATGACACAATATGAACGATGTTGTTTTTGAAAATCTACTTTGTGATGCTGCGGCTCAATTGAGGGAAGAACGTTTAGAAAAAATTAAACTACCACATAAAAATCGGCACATACTACGTGCTTTTGCGGTATGCGTATGTGCAGCAATATTGTCTTTAGCTGTTGTTTATGCTGTTCCATCGATGCGTGCTCAACTATTTTCACTGCTTCAAATCGAAGAAGAATCTGATTGGATACTTCGCTTCGAAAGTCAAACACAAACAGAGCCAATTACAACGCTGCCGGAATTTACGCCGAATTGGCTACCAGAAGACACCGTCCGTACAAAATTCAATTCGAGTGAAGGGCCGCTCTATGACACATACTCATATCGTCAATCCCAATATGGGGTGACTGTAAATTCTTTGGATATCGCAATATTCCCTGCACAGGATATCCAATTGTATCTCCCAAAAGAGGATTTCCCCTTGGAAATGGACGAAACAACGACAAGCATTCGCACATATTATTACCTTGACTTTGACAAAGGGAATGTTGATTCCAAGAGGATGAACAAAGTAATCTTTGAAGAAAATGGAATAGCCGTGATGATGGATAGTTCTTTCGAAGTGAAAGTTCTTCTGCAAATTGCTGATTCATTATGGAAATAAAAAAATTTTTGGAATTTTTGTCCCCTTTTGCCATATTGCTGGTTATTATAGTTGAGCGAAGGTTATCTTTGTTAAAAAATGAAGGAAGTGTTGTCATGAAACGGTTAGCTGCTCGCCTATTATCTCTGATGGGTGTATTTGTGCTGTGTTTGGGCGTAATGGGGAGTGCCATTGCGGCCAGTCCCGTCATCCTACAGGATACTACAGTGGGAACGCAGACGAGAACACTTTGCAATCATGCGTACCGTTACCTAGAAAGAACTGAGACACAATATGTCTATTCTGGAGCATTGAACAGAACATATAAATATATCATTGAATATTATCGCTGCGCAGATTGTGGATATACATATCCTGTAACCATTGATTGCGGATGGGTTTCTGGAGAAGTAGTAGGATGGTAAATCGCATGCAATCTCTGTTTTGAACAACTTAAAATGAAACAGCTTGGGGAAGTCAGACATCAGCGCGCGAGATGTCTGTACAATAGAAAAGTGTCAAACCATGAAGAAGGAGCTTAAGAATTATGAAGAAAAAGCTGTTCGCATTTGCATTTTGTATTATTATGGTAGTTGCAATAGCCGTGCCCGCATTTGCAGCGGAACCTCCGCAATGGAGTGAAGGTGACACCACTGTGATTGACCTTACCTACGAAGAGTTTATCAAAAAAACTGCAGAATTGAATGGAATTAGTGAGGAAGAAGCCGTACAGCTTTTTGAAGGAATTCGTAAAAATTCCCAAAGTGATGGTATAGCGCCTTATGCTGATCTGGTCGATCATTATCAGGTGGTTTCAAAAACCTTTACTTATTCAAAAAATAGTACTTATAGTGCAACGTCCGAAGCAACATTGTGGCTTAGAGGAAAAGGCTCCTATTTTCAAATTCAAGGCGTAGTAGGAAGTGCCACAAGGATACAGACCGGAACATCCACCGCTTCTTGGGTGCAGTTGTACAATAACTACAACGCTTCATTCCCTTCTCTTTCTGTCGATTTTGTTGGAAGTGGATATTTTACTGAATCCAGAACGCATTCCGGAGGCGGCTCAGTAAATATTAACGGGTTTAATTTGACCGGCTCAACTGCATATACAGACACTTACTCCAGTGATACAATGAGCCTGATTTGGACATATAAGCTGTACGCTTAAGGAATAAAGGATGATTAATAAAAACATTATCTTTTGCTTGGAATATTTTTTATTGATATTTTTAGTAGGATGTACGGCGTTCAAAAATGTACCGGGTGAAGAATACCAATATGAGCAGCTTTCAGAAACGCCTGGAATTGACGCATACCAAGCAATTGAAACAATTTGTTCTCCTGAAGATGCTGCACTTATGGAAGAAGACTTTTACGAAGAAGCTAAACTATGGAGGTATACAGCCCAAAAGGAAGTGTTCGTCTGTAGAGGAAAAGAAAAAATAGAAGCGAATATAGTGTTGAAGCTTTGTGAGTACAAAGGATATTCGGCAATTTATGCGGTTATTGATTACGGTTTTGAAAATTCGGATGTTTGGGAGCAAACAAGTAAGGCATGGCTCAATATAAAAAACAGCCAAACGCCAGAAGCTTTGCCAGAGGCAACGCTCGGCGTGACTGTTACAGGAAAAGGGCTTCCCGATCCGATTTTGACCGTATGCTCCTTTTATCCTGACATATTTGATTTATTCTAAAAGGAATATCCTTCGCTGAAGAAAAGTTTTCTTTCAAGTAACAAATCAGTTGCCATTCAAGTGCCGTTGCCGCACGAAATTGTAAAACTTCGTTCGGTGACGGCACTATTTTAGCTCAATATTTTATCGCAGGCACCTCCTGATTATAACTTTAAAATAGGTATATAAGGACGCAGTGATTCCGGCTATCATTACACCGGAGGTTTTTGACCGAGTACAAAAACGCTGTGAACAGAACCAAAAAGCTCCGGCGCATACGAGAACGAATGTCAATTATATGCTGACAACAAAACTGTTTTGCAGAAACTGTGGCTCTATAATGGCAGGTGAAAGCGGAAAAGTCATATAGGCACATGGCACGATTATTATAAATGTGGGAACCGTAAACGCAATGGCCGCGCGGGATGCGATTTAAAATCAGTGCGAAAGGAACCTTTGGAACGTTTTGTAGTAAAGGCTGCGATAGAAAAGGCTCTCAATAAGGACACGATTGAACGTTTGACGCAAAAGCGTTTAGCTTATCAAAGCAGAGAAAATACACGTTTGCCGGTACTGCCGGCCGCGCTGAAAGATGTTAATAAACCAATCGAAAATATCGTATCTGCAATCGAACAGGGAATCATTATACCAGCTACCAAACAGCGGTTGGACGATTTAGAGGAGCAACGTAAGGCGCTGGAGACAAACATCCTGCAGGAGCAGATTGCAAAGCCGCTTCTTACAAGGGAGCAGATTCTGTTCCGGTTTGAGCGGTTCCGGCAGGGCGACCCGAGTGTCTCGGCATATCAGCGAAACATCATAGATTGTTTTGTAAACTCGGTATATATTTTTGATGACCGATTCGTTGTCAATTTCAATTACAGAGACGGGGATAAACTGGTATCTCTGCAAAGTTCGTCCTTAGCTGAATATGGTTTACCATTTGAGCCATCCTTTTCGGATGGCTCTTTTTTTGACGGAAAGCGTCAATATCGCTTTTTTCACGCCGTATAGTCAGGATTTTACGCAGAATGCTCCCGGAATTGATTGTTCGGCTTGTTTTTTATGCTTGGATACACTACAATGGATAAAAAGGATGGGCCATTTTTCACAAACCGGCCCCGGCAAGGAGGCATGTATATGCCGTTTTCTGAAGAAAATGTGCTGGATTTTGTAAAATGGCTCGAAAAGTCGTATTTTGTAGAACGGGCTCTGGGAAGGATTGAAAAGCTTCTGGCACCGGAATTTATGATGGTGGGAACCGGACGGCGGGAGGTCTGCTATGACATGCCGCAGATGAGGTTCCTGCTGCAGCAGGAGCAAAGTGGATTTCATGATACGTTTCTGGTGCTAAGTGCCCATTACAGCGTCCGAACGCTCACACCGGAGGTGTTTTCCGTGTGCGGTGAGCTTGTCGTGCGCGAAAACAATGAATCCTGTGAAATGCTGGATCTTCCTGTCCGCGTTACGATCATTTTGCGCGCGGAGCAGGGATGTCTGCTGCTTTCGCAGCTGCATTTGTCGCTGCCCAGTCCCGACCAGGATGACGCGGAATTTTTTCCGCGGCTGTTGGTGGGGGAGAACATCTCCACACTGCGCAGGCTTGCAGACGAGCGCTCCGCAGAACTGCGGGAGCGCAACCGTGACCTCGATGCCCTGATGAACAATATCCCCGGCGGCGTCATGTGCTGCGACGCCACGGACGAACTGAACCTTCTGCAGTTCAGCGACGGACTTCTGTCAATGTTGGGTTATACACGCGAGGAGCTGGGGACTGTTTTCCATAACCGATTCTCCGAGATGATTTACGAGCCGGATATTGCACCTACATGGGAGGCTGTGCATGCGCAGCTGGAAAAAGGCAATACGAAGCTCATTGAGTACCGGATGGCCCGCAAGGATGGTGGTTTGATTTGGGTGCAGGACAGAGGCCAGCTCATGCGCCGGGAGGATGGGCGAGAGGTATTCTACTGCATTCTGTTGGATATTACTGAAACAAAAAAGGCGCAGGAGGATCTGCGCCTTTCGCTGGAACGCCACCAAATCATTATGGATCAGACCAACGACATTATTTTTGAGTGGCAGGTCAAACAGGATACACTTACTTTCTCGCCCAACTGGGAAAAGAAATTCGGCTATGAGCCGGTGAGGGAAAATGTTCATGCGCGCCTGCTGGACAACCCGCATCTGCATCCTGATGATGTACCACTGCTGCGGCGCAAGATGTCGGATATTCTGGAAAGAGAACCCTATCAGGAGGCGGAACTTCGCATTCAGAAGCGGGACGGGGGTTATTTGTGGTGCCGTGTGCGTGCGACGCTGCAGAAAGACCGCGCGGGTGAACCGGCCAAAGCGGTGGGCGTGATTTTGGACATCGACGCGGAAAAGCGGGAGGCCCAGCGCATGCGGGAGCGTGCAGAGCGCGACACCTTGACGGGGCTGTATAACAAAGGGACCATGGAAGCCAAGGCAGACCATGCGTTGGGTGCACTGATGCCTGGGGAAAACGCCGTGCTTTTGATGATCGACATTGACAATTTCAAGCAGGTAAATGATTTTTACGGGCATCTGAGCGGTGACGTGATGTTGACGGAGGCCGCACGTATGCTGCAGGATATGTTCCGCGCAAGCGATATTCTGGGACGCATCGGCGGGGACGAATTCACCGTACTGCTGCGTGGTTCCGGGGCGCAGGCCATAGCGGGCCGCAAGGCGCAGGAGGTGTTGGACGCTTTTGCGCGGCTCCTGCCGGCACAGGGCGGCGGGCCAGTTTTTTCCTGCAGTGTTGGCATCGCTCAAGCGCCGCAGGATGGTACCGATTATCTCACGCTTTATAAGAAGGCAGACGCGGCGTTGTACCGAGCCAAAATGCAGGGGAAAAATACCTATGCGTTTTATACCCAGTTGCCGTTGGAAGGGCTGGGAGCGCCTACACAGAGCACCGTGGGACAGACGATTGATTCCGAGCTGGGCACAGGCGTGATGCGCAGCTCGCTGGCGGAGTATGTATTTCACATTCTCTACCAGTCCGACGATGTGGAGAAAGCGATTCCCAGCGTGCTGGAGATCGTAGGGCGGCATGTAGGTGTGAGCCGCGTTTATATTTTTGAAGATTCCGAGGACGGAACATACTGCGATAACACCTTTGAATGGTGCAACGACGGCATTGTGCCGCAGATAGACCAGCTTCAGCATATGCTGGAGGGCGAACTGGCGGATTATTATAAGAATTTTAACGAAGACGGTATTTTTTACTGCCGCGACATCCATGCACTGCCCCCGAATCAGGTGCAGGTTCTGGAGGCGCAAGGCATCAAGTCCATGCTGCAGTGTGTGATCCGCGACGACGGCAAGCCCAGGGGCTACATCGGCTTTGATGAATGCCGGGAAAGCCGATTCTGGACGCAGGAGCAGACGGATCTGCTGTGCATTGTAGCGGAAATCGTGAGCGTATACCTGCTGAAGGCGCGGGCACGCACAAGGCTCACCCATGCGCTGCAGGGCGCGCAGGCGATTTTGGACTCGCAGGACGCATGGCTGTATGTCATCCGAAAAGGAACGTATGAGCTGCTTTACGCCAATAAAAAAACAATGCAGGATGTACCCGGCGCAATGCCCGGCGAGCCTTGTTACCGTGTGTTTTACCGGGCGGACAAGCCGTGCGTGCATTGCCCGCTGGTAAAGCTGGCCCCCGAAGGCCCGGACCGCGTCACCGCGAGGCTGTACAGCGAGGTTCTGGACATGGAAGTAACGGCTGTGGGCATGGAAATCCCCTGGGCGGGCGGAGAGGATGCCTATCTGATGGCCTGTGAAAAAGTAAAAACTCAGAAGAAAAAGTGAACTGAAAAACAGAAAAGGCGCCCGGCTGCGGAAAAATAAGCGGCCGGGAATTTTTGCCGGTATTTTTTCACCTGAAAAGTAAAAAAACACTTGCATTTTTTGCTGGGATGGTGTATATTAAATAAGCAGTTTTCGTTCCTCTTTAGCTCAGCCGGTAGAGCATGCGGCTGTTAACCGCAGGGTCGTTGGTTCGAGTCCAACAAGGGGAGCCAAAAGCGCCTAACTGAGAATTCAGTTGGGCGCTTTTTTTTCGAAAAGCGGAGCGAATGTTCATCGGCATTCCAAACGGTAGCCTTTTCTGCGGTATTGGCAGTAAGGCAAAAGACGAAGGATTTCGCTGACAGAAAAAGCGGGCAAAAAACTGCCAAAAAAGCCAAAAAACACATAGCCGGGAAAAATTGGAAAGAGTATGATCGATACAGAAGAAAAAACAGGAAAGAGGCATTGACATTTCAGCAAAAGCATGTAGAATTTAGATACACAAAAGAATCAGACTGGTCATGGTTGCACGAAAGTGCATGAAAAGGGAATCCGGTGAAAATCCGGGACAGCTCACTCTACTGTAAGGGCTACGAAACGCGGCAAAGTCACTGGGAAACCGGGAAGACACGCGGAATAGGCATGAAGCTCTAAGTCAGGAGACCTGCCATGAACAGAAACAATCTGTCGGTGGGGATAAGATTGGTGTGTTTCGTATTGTCGGATACGATTCATATAAAAGGCGGCCCACATTCGTGGGCCGCCTTTGTTTGTTTGGAAAAACAAACGGAAATATACGAAAAAGGAGGGATGGAATGAAAAAGATCGTAATGCTCAACTGCTTGAGGGCAAACTCCGTCTGCACAGGAGCGGCATGTCTTCAGGCTTTCAACGCCAAAACAAAAACCTTTGCGCGCTATGGGGACGAGCCGCTGGAGCTGGTTGCGTTTTTTCGCTGCAACGGGTGCGATGCACCACAGGACGACGCAGGAATGGAGGAAAAGATCGAGCGGCTTTTACAGCTTCGGCCTGACGCTGCCCATATGGGCGTATGTACCCAGCGCAAAGCAGACGGCACACGCTGTCCCACGATTCAGAAAGTAGCGGACCGGCTTGCTGCAGAGGGTGTCGTTCTGGTGGACGGTACACATTGACGAGCGCGGCGGGGGACTCCACCGTCTGTGCAGAACAGAAGAAAGGAATGAAATAAGCATGAAAAAAATACTGGCAATCGTACTATCCCTGACTTTGGCACTCAGCTTGGCTGCCTGTACGGGGAGCGGGGCGTCCTCGTCTGCCCCGGCTCCCTCCGCAGCGCCGTCGGCCAGTGCCGTCCGGCCTGTAAGCACGGCGTCTGCGAACAGCGAATATTATTATCCCGTGACATTGGAGGTGTACAACAATGCGCGCGAACTTGTGCCGTATACATTTGAGCAATGTCCTGAGCGGACGCTGGTCTATGGAAAAAACAATGTGGAGATCATGCTGGCGCTGGGGCTGGAAGACAAGATTCTGATGACGGCAGACTGCAGCAGCGTTCTGCCGGAGTATGAGGAAGCTTTCGCGGAGTTGGACCGTGTGAAAAACCATCAGGATGTTGGATATTTTGTGAAGGAATACGCCCTCAGTTTGGAGCCGGATATGGTCATCGGATGGTATTCCCTGTTCAACATTGAAGATCGCATGGGTGACGTTGGCTTTTGGCACGAACGCGGCATCGGCACTTATACCAGCATCAACAGCGTGTTGAAGGATGACCAGTCTCTTCAAAATGAATATGCGGATATCCGCAACATTGCAGCGATCTACAACAAGCAGGAAAAGGCAGAGGAGATCATTGCCGAGATAGAGGCGGATGTCGCCAAAGGAAAGCAGGCGGCTGCCGGCAGCGAGCCGCAGAGGATTTTGATCGCGGAAAAGTATGAGGGCGAATATGACATCTACCATGCAAAAAGCTGTGCGGGCGACATTGCCGCGCAGCTGGGGGCAGAGCCCTTGGGCGAAAAAGGCTGGACAGATGAACAGATCGTTGAAGCCAACCCGGAGGCGATCTTCTCCGTGCATGTGAGCTCTGTGACAGACGAGGAGGCCGTGAACCTGTTTCTGGACAATCCCGCACTGGCCAGCGTGGATGCCGTCAAGAACGGGCGTGTATATCCTGTGGAATACGGCCTGGCCTATACGCCCGGTGTCCGCACGGGCCTGACGGTGAAGATGTTCCTGAAGGACCTGTACGGAATCGGGGAATGAAAGCGCCAGGCCGAGTTGCGGAAACAGACGCACCCGGTACCAGCGTCCGGGTGCGTCTGCTTTAAGAAAGCCGGGGAGGAATCGAATCACAAAGGAATTGAAGGCATGAAACAGAAAATGAATTTGAAGAGCGGCATGTTCAACGGGCTGCCGGCTTATGCCTGCGCGCTTCTGCTGCTGGCCGCAGGCTTGGTCCTTTCCGTGCTGTACGCGGTCACAGTCGGCTCCGCGGAGCTATCGGTGGGGGAGGTTTACCGGGTGATCCTGTACGAGCTGTTCCGCTGGGGAGACCCGGAGCAGCTCGGCAGCGGAGCGGTACACGATATTGTATGGCTGATCCGCCTGCCGCGCGTTGTATTGGCTGTTTTGGTCGGGATGGGTCTGTCTGTGGTGGGGGCAGTGATGCAGGCCATCGTCAAAAATCCGCTGGCGGATCCGTATGTGCTGGGTATTTCCTCCGGCGCATCGCTGGGCGCTACACTTACGCTCCTGCTGGGCGCAGGACTTTTCGGTGCGGCCGGAGTGGGACTCGGGGCGTTCATCGGTGCGCTGGCGGCCGCATTTTCCGTAATCGCCATTGCCGGCATCGGGGGGCGCATCACTTCGGTAAAGCTGATTTTGGCCGGCGTTGCACTGAGCTCGCTCTGCTCTGCTTTTTCGAACCTGATTGTGTACGTCGCGGATGACCCGAGCCGGTTTATGACGGTGCAGTTCTGGCTGATGGGAAGCCTGGCCGGCGCACAGTGGAGCGGTAATTTTCGTATTCTGTGCGTCGTGCTGCCCTGCACGCTTTTCTTTATTTCCCAGGCGCGGATACTGAACCTGATGCTCATGGGGGATGACACGGCGGTCACGCTGGGGACGGACCTGCAGCCGTATCGGCGGGTATATCTGGTCATCGCTTCGCTGATGGTGGGATTTGTCGTGCACGTGTCGGGCGTGATCGGGTTTGTGGGGCTGATCATCCCGCATACGGTCCGCGGGATATTCGGCGTGGACCATAAAAAGCTGCTGCCGCTTTCCGCGCTGACAGGCAGCGTGTTCCTTGTATGGGCGGATGTGGCGGCGCGCACGATTCTGCCGCGCACGGAGGTTCCCATCGGAATTTTGATCTCTGTTGTGGGCGCACCCTTTTTTATTTTTCTTATGGTTCGGAAAAATTACAGCTTTGGAGGAAGAGCATGAGCTTTATCACGGCCGAAGGCGTTTCATTTTCATGGGGACAGGCAAGAATCCTGCAAGAAGTCTCCCTGTGTGCGGGAAAGGGAAAATTTGTCGGCGTCATCGGTCCCAACGGAAGCGGCAAAAGCACGCTTCTGAAATGCATCTACCGGGTGCTGCACCAGGACGCAGGCTGCATTTTTCTGGATGGAAAGGAAAATACAAAAATGGGCTATAAGGAAACGGCGCGTTTCCTGGGCGTTGTGGCGCAGCACAACATCTATGATTTCGATTTTTCCGTCCGGGATATCGTGTTGATGGGCCGGTCCCCGCACAAAAAAACAATGGAGCAGGACAACGCGGAGGACCGCCGCATCGCCCGGGAGGCACTGGCGCGGGTGGGATTGAGCGGCTTCGAGGAGAGGACGTTTGCGGAATTGTCCGGCGGCGAGCAGCAGCGGGTGATCCTTGCGCGGGCATTGGCGCAGCAGACCCGGGCGTTGATCCTGGACGAGCCGACCAACCATCTTGACGTCAAATACCAGCTGCAGCTTTTGAATACGGTAAAGTCACTTGACCTGACGGTGGTGGCGGCTTTTCACGATCTCAATCTGGCGGGGCTGTACTGTGATGAGATATACGTTTTGAAGGATGGACGGGTGCGGGCCGCAGGCGCTCCATGGGAGGTGCTTACAGCGCCGCTGATCGAGGAGGTCTACGGCGTACATGCGGATATCCTTCCTGGAAAAGACGGCAACCCCCGTATAATTTATTACGCAGGCTGACAGTGTGCCGCGTCCGGCCGTTGGAGAAACCGGAAAACGGGCTTCCCGTGCTCTGGGCATTTTGCCGCGGCGCGGCAAAAAAAGGCGCGCACCGCAAAGAAAGCAAAAATAAAACGTCAAATATTGAAGCGGATATCAATTTTTGCAGATGGAAAATTTGAGGACGGCGGTGTAAAATACAACAAATGGACGGCCTGGCTGGTGCAAAGCGGCCGCGTTGCTTCAAGATGCAGCGGCGCGGGACGCTCGAAGCGGGCGGACACCGTTGACAGGGGGAGTTGTGTTTGGCGCGTTCTCACGATATGACGAGCGGTTCCATCTGGCGCAGCCTGCTGGGATTCTCCATACCGATCATGATCTCGAATCTGGTGCAGTCTACCTACAACGCGGTGGACATGCTGTTTGTCGGCCGGTTTACCGGCACGGAAAGCCTGGCTGCGGTTTCTGTGTGCGGGCCGATCCTGAACGTGATGATCATTACTTTATCGGGCATGTCGGCGGGGGTGCTGGTGGTCATCAGCGGCCTGCTGGGTGCGGGCGATATAAAGCAGGCGCAGGATGCAGCCCACACCAGCGTGGCGCTGTATGCGTTGATGGCTGCTGTTATGACCGTACTGGGGCTTTTGTTTGTGCCGCAGATATTGCGGCTTGTGCAGACTCCGGCCGCCGCGATGCCGGAGGCAAAGCGGTACCTGTATACGGTGTTTGCGGGAACCGTGTTCACCTTTGGATATAACCTGATCGGCGCGCTGCAGCGCGGGCTGGGCAATGCGGCGGCATCCATGTCTTTCGTGATCATTTCCTCGGCGGCGAATATTGCGCTGGACGCGGTGTTCATTGTATGGCTGGGCATGGGCGCCTTCGGCGCGGCGCTGGGCACCGTGCTTTCTCAGGTGGCGGCATTCGTCATCGGCACCGTACAGTTCGCAAGGGGCGGAGCGGCGCTGCGCCTTTCGGCAAGGGCAGTGCGCTTCCATAAAAAGCATTTGAAAAATATCCTGCTGTTCGGCGTGCCCACGGCGCTCAACGAGGTCATGGTCAACCTGGCCATGCTCACCGTCAGCGGCGTGGCCAACAGCTTCGGGCTGGCCTCCAGCGCCGCCTATGGAGTGGGCTCGCGGATTAACAGCCTTGCCATTTTTACGGACGGAGCCATGAACCAGACCATGTCGGCTTACGCCTCCCAGAACATAGGAGCCGGCCGGCAGAAGCGGGCGCTGGAAGGGTTGTGGAAAGCAATCATCCTTTCGGCAGGAGCCGCTCTGGGGACATCGCTCCTGGTTCTTGGGTTTGCCTCCGAGTTTTCCGCCTGTTTTGATTCCGACCCTGCGGTCATTGAGCAGTCCGCAGCATTTTTGCGCGTTACGGTGTGGTCTTACCCGCTGTTTGCCACGGTCGGTCCGCTTATCGGGTTCATCCGTGGCACGGGAAATGTGGAGGCGAGCCTTTTGGTGGGGGTCGTCGCGCAGTTGTGCTGCCGCGTTCCGGCGTCGTTCCTGTTCTCCCGGTGGATGGGGTTCCCGGGCGTCGGGGTGGCTGTTCTGGTGGGGCCGCTGGTCAGCGTTTCCATTTATCTTTGGTATATCCTCACGCGCCGCTGGCACAGAGGGCTGGCGCGTGTTGCAAGGCTGTGAGGCGCGTGGAACGCCGCAGCGGAAAAAATGAAAGCCCGGGCCCAGACAGACCGACGAAAAAGGCAAAGAAGCAAAAGAAGCGTCCGGGGAAAAAGCTGGCGGTGGCAAAGCCATGCATCTTTGCGCAGCAAAGTGCAAGCCACGCGGCGAATGCCGCCAAAAGGGGTGGAGCCCCTTTTTTCATTTAAAATAACCCCGCGCCGTGCGCGGCGAACGGGGCCGCAGGCCCTGTTCGTAGGTAGCTTGGCGCAAAAGCGCAGCTTTTTCGACAAGCTGAGCCCGGCGCTTTCCCAGAAACGGGAAAGCGCCGGGCTTTTGCCGTTATTTCTGCATGGCGCGGTATTGAGTGGGCGTAACGCCTTCATATTTTTTGAATTTGCGGGAAAAATTCGCCTCGTCGGTGTAGCCAACGCGCTCCACAATGGCCTTAACGGGCAAAGCGGTGGCAGCCAGCAGGCGCTTGCTCTCCTCAAAGCGCTTACGGTCGATGTACTGCATCAGGGAAATACCTGTCTTTTCCTTAAAATAACGGGTGAGATAAGAGGGAGAAAAACGCAGGCTCTCGGCAATGGAGGAAAGCGAAAGCGCGGGCGAGGCATAATTTTCCTCCACATAGTCATAAATCGTGCCCAGCAGGCCGCCGCTCAGCTGCGCCGAGCGCTGCTCGTACAGGGTATCGGCCAGCAGGATACAGAATTTGTACAGGTCCTGCTGGAGCACTTCCGTGCTCTCGTAACAGTTTTCATACAGCAGGTCCAACATGTTTACCAGCATGGTCTGCTTGTTTTCGGCGCATTCCGGAATCAGCTTGTTCAGGCGTGAAAGCATGTCAAAATAGGCGAGTTTGTAGGAGGGAAGGGTGGCGGCCCGGGTGATATCGGCAAAGAAGCGCCCCACTCCGCGGGAGATGTCCGGGTAGCTGCACGCCTTGACTGCTTGAAGAATATCGTCCGCGCCCGTATAAGAGAGACGCGTGCGCTGGTTGCGGATGTCGGCCACAAATTCCGGCGTAATGGTGGAATTGGCGTGGAAGAGGCGGTACCGGCAGTTGGCGCTCGCCTCCCGGAAGGCATGGGGCAGATCTCCGGCCGCATAGACCGCGCTGCTGATGCCGCAGGAGAGCGACAGCCCGCAGCTGCGGCACAGCGCTTCGCGGATGGCGTCCAGAATGCAGGCGCAGTCTGCGTCCGGCCCGAAGGCAGCGACCGCCGCGATCCCCTGCCCGTTTTGCAGGTCCACCGCCGCGCCGAAGCCGTCCTGCGCCCCGCACATCGCGGCAAATTCCTGCCGCAAAGCGGATTTGATGCTCCATTGCTGCTTGGGGAGATACGTCTCCACAAAATGAATGGTATCGTCAAAGCGGAACACCAGGACGCGCAGGCCGAAGCGGCTCCAGCGGGAAAGCAGCGTACTGTATTTCTGTACGACGGTTTCGGAAAAGTCCCGCCCGCCAAGCACGCCCAGCAGATACAGCAGGTACTGGGATTCCTCCAGTTGGCTGTGGCTCTCCATAGCGGCTGTCAGAGAAGTCTGCTGCTCCACGAGGTCTTCAAAAATATGAGAGAGCCGGGCGATCTCATCCGGTTCCTCCGCGGGCGTCACGCCGCCCAGCTGGGAGGCGCGCTGTACCAATACGGAAAACGGGCGGGCGGTATTTTGTGCCAGCACATAAGAAAGGCGGAGGCCCGACACCGTGACGAAAGCTGCCAGCAGCACAAGGCTGAGAACAGCTGTGAGCGTAGGCTGATAATATTGCCAGAAATCCAGGGCCTGCACCACCTGGATACCGTAATTCTCCAGCTCGTGGCGAAATACGGCCTTGCCGGAAAGGCTTTCAGGCCCGACTGCGGCAGCACGGGCGGCGGTGATATCGTTGCCGTAAGTGGGGCCAAAGTACAAAAGCAGGTTTTCTTCGCTGTCGAATACATAAATGTCGCTGTTTCCGGCCGCTGTGGCGCGCAGCCCGCGTGTAAAGGAGGTATAGTCCAGCCGCAGCAGCAGTCTGCCGGGAGAGAACACATACGAGGAGGGGATGGGCATCACATACAAAAGGCTTCTGGTATTGCCTGAGAGTTGGGGCACGAAATGGGCATGATCCGCGGCATACACCACTTCCATAAGCTGGTTTTCCGTGAGGCTGCCGCTCAGTTCGTCGCGGCAGTAATCGGCGTAGCTGAACCGCCCGGCGCTGGAATAGATGACGCCGTTGATTTGCGGGTACAGCGAATCTACGTAAACGATGCTGAGGGAGGAGAGAGAGTTGACGGAGGGCGCCAGCATTTCCAGCTCCCAGACGATATTGTGGGGCAGGTCTCTGTTATTATAAAGGTTATAAGCCATGAGCTGGGAATCATTCTGGACGACGATGCCCAACTGTTCGGCACTGGCGATGAAATCCCCGATCTGCTGGCTGGCCTGGCTCAGGGCCATCGTCTGCAGGCTGGCCTGCCGCTGCTGTGTGCGGACAATGGAAAAAACATTGAAAACAGAGAACATCAGAATGATGACCATTACAGCGGTTACATTGAATTTCATCAGCGGACGAAAGAGCCCGGGCAGCTTTTCTTTCATACTCATCACCTCCAATTGTAGAATTTTGCTGTTTTTTCTTCTGTTGTAAAAATATTATAGGAATATTTAACAATAAAAACAAGAATTAAGGGTGTATCTTGGCAAATATTGCGGCGGATGTCAATTTTTGCACATGGCAAAATCGTGTTTTGGGTTGTACTATGAACACAAATCCAAAGGACGGACGGTGAAAAAAATGGTTAAAATGCTGCAGGGCGGCCGGACGGCCGCACCGGCACGGACACGCGCCGAAAAGCGGGCGCGCGGCAGGCAGCGGCGCAGGCGGGTGCTCACAAAGCTCAACCAAAGCAAGAGCCTTTACTTGTTTTTGATCCCTGCGATCGTCTATTTCATTATTTTTTGTTATCTGCCGATGTACGGCGTGCAGATCGCCTTCAAGTACTACTCGCCCCGGCTGGGCATCTGGGGCAGCACGTGGACGGGAATGGAGAACCTGAACCGTTTCTTTGATTCCTATTATTTCTGGAGGCTGCTGCGAAATACGGTAGGGTTGAGCCTGTATAACCTTATAGTGGCGTTCCCGTTCCCGATTTTGCTGGCGCTGGTATTCAACGAGGTGAAAAGTCCAAAGCTGAAAAAAGCCGTGCAGACCATTTCTTACGCGCCGCATTTTATTTCTGTGGTGGTTCTTGTAGGCATGGGAATGCGTGCCGGACGCGGGCTTCACGGAGAAGCGCAACCTGGCCTTTGCCTCCGATGACCTGCCGGATATTATCCTGCGCGCGAAGATCAGCCCGCAGGAAGAGATGAAATATGCGGCCAACGGACAGCTCGTTGCGCTGGACGAGTATCTGGATTATGCGCCCAACCTTTCGGCGCTGATCGAGCAGGACGACGCCATCCGCAAGGGCATTACCATGCCGGACGGCCATATCTATTCCTGCCCGCAGCTCAACAAGACCGAGGGCAACCTGATCCACCACTACTGGATCAACAAAACCTGGCTGGACAACCTGGGCCTGGAAGCGCCTACGACGGTTGACGAGCTGTATGACGTGCTGGTGGCGTTCCGCGACAACGACCCCAACGGCAACGGCCAAAAGGACGAGATCCCCTACTGCGTGGTGGGTAAGGACTATCCCCACCGCATGTTCTACGACCTGCTCGGCTCCTGGGGCTTCGGCATCAACGGCGTTATGGATTCCGACTATGCCTTCAGCTGGCTGGATATCGACGACGCGGGCAAGGTGCGCTTCATCGGCCGTGAGGACAAATTCAAAAATATGGTGGAATTTTACAACAAGCTGTGGACGGAGGGCCTGGTAGACAAGGAAAGCTATTCTCAGGACCAGACCCAGGCCGCCGCAAAGGTGAACGCCGGCCAGGTGGGCTTTGTGGCCCGCGCGCAGAACACCCAGTGGATGGGCGCCGCCGCTGAGAACTATGTGCAGTGCCCCGTGCTGGAAGGCCCCTACGGCGACCGCGCGCTCATCAACGTGGAGAGCAACGTGCAGATGACGGGCGTTGCCGTCATCACCACCGCCAACAAATATCCCGAAGCAACCATGCGCTGGCTGGACTATTTTTACAGCGAAGAAGGCACCGTGCTGTGCCGCCTGGGCATCGAGGGCGAGAGCTATGAGGTCGTGGACGGCAAGTACCAGCTGCTGGATAACATCAAGAACAACCCCGACGGACTGACGCTGGACCAGGCTCTGGGCCAGTGGGCCATCTTCCCGGGCGGCTACCTGCCTCAGTATATCACCAACGAAGTGGACCAGAGCGCGGCCCAGCTGCCCGAAACCAAAGCGGCCAACGATGTGGTACGCGATTATGTGGTGCCCTTTGAGACAGTGCCTCGCGTAAAGTTTACCGAGGAGGAGAGCATCAAGCTGGGCACCTATGCGCAGGATATCGTCAACTACGCCACGGAGAATGTGGTGAAGTTCATCACGGGCGAAAAGAGCCTGAGCGAGTGGGACGCCTACGTGGCGGAACTGAACAATATGCCGGTTGAGGATTACATCAAAATCAACCAGGACGCTTACGACCGCTGGAAGGGTTGAGCGGAAAATGCATTATGCGGCGCCCCGCGCCTGTAAACCAGGCGCGGGGGGACGCCGCTCTAAAGGAGAAGAACAATGAAAAAAATCAGATTTGGCGTGATCGGCTGCGGAAGCATCGCCAACGAATACCATCTGCCCGCGCTGCGGCGCGTGGAGGGCGCGCAGCTCGTGTGGGCCTGCGATCTGATCGAGGAGCGCGCGCAGAAAGCAAAGGACGACTTCGGCTTTGAAAAATATACGCTGGATTATCACGACATCCTGAACGACAGCAGCATCGACGCGGTGTGCATCTTCACAAAGATCGAGATGCACGCGACGCTCTGCATCGAGGCGGCCGCCGCGGGCAAGCATATCTTTTCGCAAAAGCCCTTTGCCTATAACATTGAGGAAGGCCGCAAGATCATCCGCGCTGTGGACGAGGCGGGCGTCAAACTCACGCCGTCCTTCATGCACAGCTATATGGACGGCTCCATCGCGGCGCGCAGGATCGTGGAAGAGGGGAAGATCGGTGAGATCCGCCACATCCGCATGCGCAACGCCACCAAAAATCCGTTCGATTCCGCGCCCGGCTACGGCGGCTGTATGATGGACATCGGCTGCCACGGGATGGACCTGATCCACACAGTGGCGGGGTCCTCCATTGAAGAGGTGTTCGCGCTGCACCTGTCCCCGCGGGACGAAAAGCGCAGAGAGGAATTCGGCGAGCGTGCCAACCTGAACGGTGTGGAAAATACCGCCATCCTCAACTACAGGCTGGCCAGCGGCGCAACGGTGTTCCACGAAGTTTTCTGGACGCAGGTGGCGCAGACCAACCGCTTTGAAATGGAAATCTACGGTGCGAAGGGTGTTATCTATCTGTACAATCCCCACCGCAGCGATATCGTATATTATGGCTGGAATCTGGACGGCCATCCCCGCAAGGATATCCACTGGCAGGCCGCTCCCGTCGACCCGCAGTTCTTTGGGTACATTCATCACAAGACATTTGTGGACGATCTGCTGAACGGCACGAACAACAGCAAAACAGCGCGCGACGCATTTGTGCCGCTCCAGGTGGTAGAGGCCGCCCGGCGCTCCTTTGAATCGGGCCGCATCGAGCGCGTGCTGGGCATCTGAAGGAGGAATAGAACATGAAAAAACTCGGTTTTATCGTAGAGATGAAGGACTGCAAGGACGCAGCCGACCTGCGCCGCTGGGTGGACCTGGCCCAGCAGCAGGGCATCGACGGCGTGGAACTGCTGTTCAACTCAAAGTGCGGCGTGGACTTCACGCTGGACAAAATCAAGCCTGCGTTTGAAAATACACCCGTGGAGCCCGCTGCCTGCGGCCTCTGGTGGCTGAACACCATCAGCCCGGACCCGGACGAGCGCGCGGCAGTACGCAGGACCATGCTGGAATTTCTGGACATGGCGGAGGCCATCGGCTGCAGGATGGCGTTTTTCAACACCGGCGAGTACGACCCGGAGGACCCGGACAAGAATATCGCCGAGTTCAAAAAAGAATATCTTTACTATAAGGACATCGCGGACAAAAAGGGCATCAAGCTGGCCTGCTACCTGGGCCACGGCGGAAACTTCGTCCATTCCCGCGAGATTTTGGACAAGCTGCTGAAGGAAGTGCCTGAGTTCAACATCAAGCTGGACCCGGTGGGTATTATGCGCAACATGAAGGACGACCCCTATGAGATCATGAAGCGTTACGCCAACCGCATCGCGCACTTCCATGCCAAGGACATTTTCCGCTATGGCGACGACGGCTGGGAGATCGAACCCATCGTAGGCATGGGCCAGCTGAAGTGGAACGTGATGCTGGGTATGCTGTGGAATGTGGGCTATGACGGCTATATCATCATCGAGCCCCACGGCGACGTGTGGGCCGAGCCGGAGAACCGCTGGAAGCACATCGTGCTGGCGAAGCGCCATCTGGAACAATACATGATCCGCTGAGAAAGGAGCCGCTCATCTATTTTGATATCGACACGCTGCGGCCGGACCATTTGTCCTGCTGCGGGTATGGGCGGCCGACGCCGCACATCGACGCGCTGGCGGCGGACGGGGTGCGTTTTTCCCGGGCGTATGCTTCCAACACGCCCTGCATGCCGGCCCGCGCAGCGCTGTTTACCGGGTGCTTCGGCGTGGTCAACGGCGTGGAGACCCACGGTACGGCTGCACTTTCCGTGGCCACGCCGCCGGAAACGGCCCTGCCCCGTGTACTGTCCTGGGAGGGCGTGCACACGGCGGCGGTTTCTTCGTTCGGGCGGCATCCTGCGCCATGGTTTTACAATGGATTTTCCCATGTGATCGACCCCTCCTACCGCTGCCGTGCGGAAAATTTCCAGCGCTTTCCGGGCGCCGCGGTGAATGAGGCGGCAATGGATTTTCTGGACGGCTTTTGTGGGGAAGACCTTTTCCTGCATCTGCATTACTGGGATCCTCACGGGCCGCTGTCCCCGCCGCCGGAATGGATCGACCGCGGCTATGAGCCGGACACCTCCGCCGTAACCGATGAACAGCTCACCCGGCTGGCCGCATCTCCGCTGTACCGAGGCGGCCGGCATACGGGCGTGCGCAGCCGACGGGAGCTGGCGGAGCTGCTTCGCCTGTATGACGCCGAAATCCGCTATACCGACCATCTGGTAGGGCAGATGTGCGCATACCTGAAAAAAAGAGGCTGGTATGACGACTGTGCCGTGATACTGAGTGCGGACCACGGCGAGCAGTATGGAGAGGGGCAGATGATCCTGGAGCACGGCACGGTGCATGACAGCTGTATCCATATCCCGATGCTGCTCAAGCTGCCGGGCGGCGCCCACAGGGGCGAGGTGTGCGCCCATCCTGTGTATGGGCTGGACATCGCGCCTGCCGCGGCGCGCTTTTTCGGCGTGGCCGCACCGGAGATGTGGCACGGTACAGCGCTACAGGACACGCTGGACGGAACAGCGGCGCCCCGGGAATATCTTGTGTGTGAGCACGGGCTGTATACCTGCCAGAGGGCGGTTTTACAGGACGGCTGGAAGATGGTGCATACCTTCAGCCCCGGCCTGTGGGATTTTGCAGAATATGCCCTGTATCATACGGAAGAGGACCCGCGGGAAACGGCGGATGTAAAGGCCCGGTATCCGGAGGTGCTGGCGCGGATGCAGGCGCTGGAGGCGGAATGGCTGGAGCGCACGCTGCACGGCGCGCCGGACCCGCTTGCACGGCTGGGCGCTGAAAATGCACAGCACGGTCTGCGTGTTGCCCGGGAGGTGACCCGGCGCCTGCGTGTGGACAAGGAGCAATAACCGGCTGCCAAAGGGACAAAAGGGTGCGGAAAGCTGAACGCTTTCTGTACCCTTTTTCTATTGACAAACCTAAAAAAAAGCAGTAAGATATGGTTCGTCCCCTAACAAACGGGGCATAGCTGGCGCTTAAAATTCAAGAGCCGCGGGCGGCAGCCCGCATGGCCGCGTCGGGCCGCACTGCCTGTCGCAGGGCGGCCGAAGAGACTGCGGCTGATTTTTTTGAGCCGAATTGTTAGCGTCATAACAAATAATACAGAAAGGCTCCTCGGAGCCGGAGAGAAAGGGGTATCTTTTTATGCTGAGTGTTTTGGCCAAAAGCATCCGCGAGTACAAGAAGCCTTCGCTGCTCGCGCCGCTGTTGGTCTCGGGCGAGGTGGTGATGGAGTGCATCATCCCGTTTGTCACGGCGAATCTGGTAAACCAGATCAAAGCCGGGTGCTCCATCGGCGTCATTGTGCAGTACGGCGCGGTGCTGGTGGTGATGGCTGGGCTGTCGCTCACCTTCGGCGCACTGGCGGGCAGCGCCTGCGCCACCGCAAGCTGCGGCTTCGCGCGCAATCTGCGCAAGGACATGTTCTATAAAATACAGGATTATTCTTTCGAGAACATCGACAAGTTTTCGGTGTCCAGCCTTGTGACACGCATGACCACCGATGTGACCAACGTGCAGATGGCATATATGATGATCGTGCGCACGGCCATCCGCTGCCCTCTGATGCTGGTGTTTTCGTTTGCGATGGCGTTTATCATGGGCGGCAAGATGGCGGTGATCTTCCTGCTGGTCATCCCGGTGTTGGGCGTGGGGCTGGCGCTGGTGGTGCGCAGCACGATGCCGCTGTTCAAGCGCGTGTTCAAAAAATACGACGCGTTGAACAGCTCTGTGCAGGAAAACATCAAAGGTATGCGCGTCGTGAAGTCCTATGTGCGCGAGGAATATGAAAAACAGAAATTCGGCGCGGCGGCAGCAGACGTCCAGCGGGACTTCACGAGAGCGGAGCGCATCCTTGCTTTCAACAACCCGCTCATGCAGTTCTGTGTGTATGCGGTGATGGTGTTCGTGCTGTCCTTCGGCTCGTATACGGTCATCACCAGCCGCGGCCTTGCGCTGGATGTGGGCCAGATGTCCTCCATGCTCACGTACAGCTTCCAGATATTGATGAGCCTGATGATGCTCTCCATGGTGTTCGTGATGATCACCATGGCCAGTGAATCGGCTCAGCGCATCGTGGAGGTGCTGTGCGAAGAGAGCGCGCTGCAAAGCCCGGAAAACCCTGTGCGCGAGGTGAAGGACGGCTCCATCGATTTTGATAATGTGAGCTTCAAGTACGCAAAGACGGCGGAGCGCATGGCGCTTTCCGGCATTGACCTGCACATTCGTTCCGGCGAGACCATCGGCATTATCGGCGGCACGGGCTCGTCCAAATCCACGCTGATCCAGCTCATCTCCCGTCTGTATGACGCCACTGAGGGCTCTGTGCGCGTGGGCGGTGTGGATGTGCGCAGCTACGACCTGGAGGCTCTGCGCGACCAGGTAGCCGTGGTGCTGCAGAAAAACGTGCTGTTCAGCGGTTCCATCCGGGAAAATCTGCGTTGGGGAAACAAGGACGCCACCGATGCAGAGATGGAGGAGGCCTGCCGCCTGGCGCAGGCGGATGAGTTTATCCGCCAGTTCCCGGACGGCTACGACACCCATATCGAGCAGGGCGGCGCCAATGTTTCCGGAGGGCAGAAGCAGCGCCTGTGCATTGCCCGCGCGCTGCTGAAAAAGCCCAAGATCCTGGTCCTGGACGATTCAACCAGTGCCGTGGATACGCGCACCGACGCACTGATCCGCCAGGCGCTGCGCCGGTATATACCCGAAACGACAAAGATCATCATTGCCCAGCGCATCGCCTCCGTACAGGACGCGGACCGCATCGTCGTCATGGACGGCGGCGCGGTGAATGCCGTGGGCACCCATGCGGAGCTTATGAAAACAAACAAGATCTACCGCGAGGTGTATACCTCTCAGAACAAGGCAGGTGACGACGATGCCGAATAAAGGAACCGCAAAGCGCCGCGCGCCCAAGGGCGTGCTGGGCCGTCTCATCCGCACGCTGTTCGGTTTTTATCCGGTGCTGCTGCCCGTTACCGTGGCGTGCATCCTGTTCAACGCCGTCGTCAGTTCGGTGCCGTCCATCTTCATGCAGAACGTCATTGCCGCCGTGGAGCAGAGCTGGCAGAGCGGCGATTGGTCCGCCGTATCCGGCCGCATTTTGGGACTGGTGGCGTTGCTGGCGGTGTTTTATGTCCTCAGCCTGGCAGCGGGTGTTGTATATACTCAGCTCATGGCCGTCATCACGCAGGGCTCGCTGGAAAAAATGCGCGAGAAGATGTTCAACGGCATGCAGGACCTTCCCATCCGCTATTTCGATACCCACAATCATGGCGATATCATGAGCTATTATACCAACGATATCGACACGCTGCGCCAGATGATCAGCCAGAGCTTTCCGCAGCTGCTGATCTCCGCCGTAACGGTGATAACGGTGTTCAGCATCATGCTGTATTACAGCATCTGGCTGGCCGCCGTGGTGGTGCTGGGCGTGGTGTGTATGGTGCTTGTGGTGCGCAGGATCGGCGGCGGCTCCGCCAAATATTTTGTACGCCAGCAGCAGGCGTTGGGCCGTACCGAGGGCTACATTGAGGAAATGATGAACGGTCAGAAGGTCGTTAAGGTGTTCTGCCACGAGCAGGAGGCCAAGCGCGCCTTCGACGCCATCAATGATGCCCTTTTTTCCGACGCCGAAAAAGCCAACCGCTACGCCAACATGCTCATGCCCATTCTGAACAACATCGGGAATGTGCTGTATGTGGTGGTGGCGCTGGCCGGCGGAATTCTGCTGCTGAGCGGAGCGCCCAACCTGAGCATTTCAGGCCTGGCGTTCAGCATCAGCATCGTGGTGCCGTTTCTGAACATGACGAAGCAGTTTTCCGGCAATGTCAGCCAGGTGTCCAATCAGATCAATTCCATCGTCATGGGCCTGGCCGGCACGCAGCGCATTTTTGCGCTCATCGACGAGCATCCGGAAGCCGACGAGGGCTATGTGACGCTGGTGAACGCGAAAGAGGGGGCGGACGGCACGCTGGAGGAGTGCGCGGCGCGCACAAATGTATGGGCCTGGAAGCATCCGCATGGCGACGGAACTACCACCTATACCCGCCTGACCGGCGATGTGCGTCTGTTTGACGTGGATTTCGCCTACGAAGAAGGCAAAACGGTGCTGCATGATGTGACGCTGTATGCAAAGCCCGGCCAGAAGGTGGCTTTTGTGGGCTCCACCGGCGCGGGCAAGACGACCATCACCAATCTCATCAACCGTTTTTACGATATCGCGGACGGCAAGATCCGCTATGACGGCATCAATATCAATAAAATAAAAAAGGCAGACCTGCGCCGAAGCCTGGGCGTTGTGCTGCAGGATACCAACCTGTTCACCGGAACGGTGATGGACAACATTCGCTACGGGCGCCTGGACGCCTGTGACGAGGAGTGCATCGCCGCGGCCAAGCTGGCGGGGGCGCACGATTTCATCACGCGCCTGCCGCAGGGCTATGATACGCCGCTGAGCGGCAACGGCGCAAGCCTGTCCCAGGGCCAAAGACAGCTGCTGGCCATTGCCCGTGCGGCGGTGGCGGACCCGCCCGTGATGATCCTGGACGAGGCGACCAGCTCCATCGACACCCGCACCGAGGCCATTGTACAACGGGGCATGGACGCGCTGATGACGGGCCGCACGGTGTTTGTCATCGCACACCGGCTGAGCACTGTGAAAAACGCCGACGCCATCATGGTGCTGGACCACGGACGCATCATTGAGCGCGGTACGCACGACGAGCTGCTGGCCCTGAAGGGGACTTATTACCAGCTTTATACCGGCGCGCTGGAACTGGATTGAAGCGCGCGGAAAACACCGGCAGGCGCGCCCCGCTTCGTGCGGAGCGCGCCTGCTTTTTTTGCAGGGCGGGCGATGCTTGCAAAGCGCGGTGCCCGGCGGCTATAATAAGATGTATTTACCACGGAAAGGGGCGGTTTTATGGAAACTGTCGTGGGCGTTTTCGCTCATGTGGACGCGGGCAAGACGACGCTTTCGGAGCAGCTTTTGTACCGGGGCGGCACGCTGCGGCGCGCCGGGCGCGTGGACAGCGGCGACACCTGTCTGGACCATGACGTCATCGAGCGCAGCCGCGGCATCACGGTATTTGCCGACGAAGCGGCGTTTACGGCCTGCGGGCTTCCGTTCCGCTTAATCGACACCCCGGGCCACGCGGATTTCAGCGGCGAGATGGAGCGCAGCATCTGGGCCGTGGACTGCGCGGTATTGGTGGTAAGCTGTGTGGAGGGCGTACAGGCCCATACGGAGACCGTCTGGCGGCTGCTGCGGCAAAACGACGTGCCCGTGGTGTTTTTTCTGAACAAGGCGGACCTGCCCACCGCTGATGCTGCCGGAACGCTGGCGGCGGTACGCGCACGCCTGGGGGCGGATGTGCTGGCGTGCGGGCCGGATTTCTGCGCGGCGGACATTGGAGAGGCCTTGGCGGAGGAGCTGGCCGCGCGGGACGAAACGCTGATGGAGGATTATCTTGTCCGCGGCTATGACGCGCAGGCCGCCCGGGAGCGCGGCGCCGCACTGGTGCGGGCGGGGCTTGTTTGTCCGGCAGTGGTGGGCGCGGCTCTGAACGGCACAGGCGTTGACACGTTGCTGAACGTATTGGCGGCGTTCTGCGCCGCACCGCAGGAAGAGGCCGGAGACGCGCTTTTCCGCGCCCGTGTGTACAAGGTGCGTCATGAGAAAAACGGCGGCCGCATCGTGTTTTTGAAGGTGTTGGCAGGGCGTCTGCGCCCCAAAGAGAATGTGGCCTGCCCGGAAAAGGGCGGGACTGCGTATTACAAGGTGAACGGGCTGCGGGCATACAGCGGCGGAAAAAGCGCGCCGCTGGCCGAAGCGGGGCCTGGCACGCTATGCGCCGCCGCCGGTCTGGGCCGGGTGATGCCCGGGGATGTTGTGGGGGCGGATGCCCGGCCGGGTATGCCGCCCGCACTGCGGCCGCTGCTTTCCGCCCAGGTATTGGCAGGGCCGGAGCTTCCGCCCCGCCGCCTGCTGGAGCTGCTGCGTGAGGTGGAGGACGAGGAGCCGCTGCTGGGCGTGGAATTCAGCGAAGAGCTGCAGCGTGTGAACGTTCAGGTGATGGGAGAGGTCCAGCTGGAGGTACTGCAGGCCGTGCTGCGGGAGCGATACGGCGCAGAGGTATCGTTCGGCCCCTGCGGCGTGCTGTACAGGGAAACCATCGCAAACGCCGTAGTGGGCTGCGGCCATTTCGAGCCGCTGCGCCATTATGCCGAGGTACACCTGCGCCTTTCGCCGGGCGCGCCGGGAAGCGGCATAACGTTTGACAGTGAATGCCATACCGATGTGCTGGCACAGAATTGGCAGAATCTCATCCGCACCCACGTTCTGGAAAAGAGCCACCGGGGCGTGCTTACCGGCGCGCCGCTGACGGACGTGCGCGTGACGCTGCTGGCCGGGCGCGCCCATCTGAAGCACACCGAGGGCGGGGATTTCCGCCAGGCCGTATACCGTGCGGTGCGCCAGGGGCTGATGCAGGCGGAAAGCGTGCTGCTGGAGCCATGGTATTCTTTCACGGCAGAGGCGGATGCGGCACTGGCGGGGCGTATCCTGTCCGACATACCGCGTATGGGCGGCCGGTATGAAGCGCCTGTGACAGGCCGCGACGGCCGGGTGGCTGTGACGGGTACATGCCCTGTGGCACAGATGCAGGCCTATGCCCGGGAGCTGACCGCGCTGGGCAAGGGGCGGGCGCAGCTTTCGCTGGCGTTCGAGGCATATCATCCCTGTACGCCCGCACAGCAGCAGCACCTGGCCGAACAAACCGGCTACGACCCGGAGAGGGATGTGGAAAACACGCCGGATTCCGTATTTTGCAGCCACGGAGCGGGGTATCCCGTCAAATGGAACGAGGCACCGGCCCAAATGCACATCCAGTTAAAATAAAAGCAGCCGGGACCTGAACCGCCGTTCGCCCACGGGAGGCAGGCGGAGGAAAAAGAGATTCACCATTGTCACAGGGAGGGAATTATGACAGATCACAGGGCGTGGGCCAAAATGCTTGCGGAAAAGGCGCTGGCGCGTTTTGGTGCGCGGGTATGGTTTATGGGGCTGCAGGGCAGTGTCCGGCGGGGTGCGACCACAGAGAGCAGCGACATTGATTTTGTGCTCATTTTGGACAGGCTGGACACGGCCGACCTGTCGGCTTACCGGGAATTGGTGCGCAGCATGCCGGACAGCGAAAAGGCCTGCGGCTTTGTTTCAGGCAGGAAAGAGCTGCTGGCTTGGCCCCGGGCGGACCTGTTCCAGTTTTACCATGACACAGAGGCGCTGTACGGTTCACTTTCGGAGGTGGGCGCGCTGTTGTGCCCGCAGGACGCGCGTGGCGCCCTGCACATGGGCGCGGCGAATGTATATCACGCGGCGTGTCACAGCTTTTTGTTCGAGGATGCCTCCGCCAATCTGCCTGCGCTGTACAAGGCCGCGTTTTTTGTCCTGCAGGCGCAGGCCTTTGCCGCGTCGGGCGTGTACTGTGAGGACGCCGCCGCGCTGGAGCGGCATCTGCCCGACGCGGACAGCCGGGCCGTGCTGGCGGGGCGCGGGCAAAAGGCATTCACGCCGCAGGAGGCGCCGGAGCATTATGCGCTGCTGGTGCGCTGGGCCGGGGCGGTTTTGCGCGGATTCGGAGAGGATTGAATCCCCCGCGGCGTCCCGAAGGCCGACCAGAAAAGCCGTCCGTCGAATTAGGCACCGTGCGATAAGGACACAATATAAGCATAGGGGAAATAGTGTTTTTGAGAGACGCGGGCAGCAAAGCTGCCCGCGTCGTTCTGCCGTTATGCAGAAGCGGCAGTGTCAGACAAGAGATTCTCCATATCGAGCTCTTCAGCAGTATCCAGCAGCCCGACGTCGCGGTAGTAGATCGAGACCTCCTGCGCAGCGCAGCGGGAATATTTTACGGAACGTTCGCCAATTACAATCTTGTCAATGAACAGCCGGAGCAGTTCCGGCGTCAGCTCTGTAATCGTGCTGTACTGCCTGGCCCGCTCTACAAACCGGGCAGCGTTGGCGATGGAATCCCGCAGCTTTTCCTGCTGCTCTGCCATCTGAGGAATCTTCTCCTGCAGCAGCGTCCGCTCCTGTGTGTATTCGGCGGAAAGGATCCGATACTGTTCATCCGGGATGCGGCCCAGAACGTTGTCCTCGTAGAGCCGTTTGAAAAGTGCCGTCAGCTCCTGTTCTCTGCGCCGAAGTTTGTCCAGCTCACCTTGAAGCAGGCTGATCTCCTTCTTCGCCTGTGCAGAATTTTGTCTGGCTACATGACGAAGCAGCAGGTTTTCCTTCTGCCTTGCAAATTGCGTCACCCGGCGGAGATCGTCCAGTACAATTGCCTTCAACTGACTCTCGCGGATGTAGTGCCCGCTGCAAGCATCTTTTCCCCGGTTGCTGTAAGTACTGCACTTGAAATTGTTGTAGAAATGAGCAGTTTGAGTCCGTGTCCGATGCAGCCGAAGGGGCGCGCCGCAGTCAGCGCAATAGAGAAGGCCGGAGAATAAATTGGGTTCCTCGAATTTCTTTGGCGCCCTCCGTTTGTGCCTGCGGACTTCCCGCACCAGTTCCCAGAGCTCCTTTGTGATAAGGGGCTCATGGGTATCCTCAAACCGAAGCCACTCTGTTTCCGGCCGTTCGATTCTTCGTTTGTTTTTGTAGGACTGCGTTGTATACCGCAGGCTGATGGTATGTCCCAGATAGATTTCATCCTCCAGTATTTTGGCAACGGTGGTCTCGCTCCATTCGAAAGGGCGTGTGGTATCAAGCCCGGTCAGCGCAACGCCGTACTTTTTAAAATAGTAATTGCTCGGATTGAGGATTTGTTCCCGTTTTAACAGCCTTGCGATCTGGCTTGGCCCTTTTCCGGAAGCACAAAGCAGGAAGATCTTCTGCACTATATCAGCTGCCTGTGGATCCCGCACGATTTTTTTAGGGTCGCCGTCAGCCTTGCGGTAACCGTACCTTGGCCGTGTGGCGAGTCGTTCACCCCGCTGGGCCTGAGCCTTCTTTACAGCCCGAATTTTCCGGCTGGTATCCTTGGCGTAGAATTCGTTGAACAAATTTTTGAAAGGTACAAAATCGTTTTCGCCGTAGAAGCTGTCTACGTTGTCGTTGATGGCGATAAACCGTACACCGTAGCTGGGGAACACCAGCTCAGTCAGTTTCCCGACTTCCAGATATTCACGTCCAAGCCGGGACAAATCCTTGACGATCAAGGTCCGCACCATACCGCTCTCAATGAGGCGCATCACTGAATTCCACCCGGGCCGGTTGAAATTTGTTCCGGAAAAACCATCATCATACAGGAAATATGGATTGGTGAACCCTTTCTCGCCGGCATATTGCTCCAGTATCATCCGCTGGTTCTGGATACTGTTCGACTCGCCCTCCCGTTCATCCTCCTGACTGAGACGCGCATACAAAATATCATAGGGTTCGCGGTTTGCCTGTTTCATCATCTTCTCCTTTCTGTTACGGCAAACCAATACGGATCAACTCAAACATACCGTATCAGGCCCCGAAAGTCTATCCCCAAAGGGGATTTTGTTTTTCTTTTCCTGAATTTCGATATATTCCAATAACCGGGCCGTAGGCGTTTGTGCGGCAGCAGGAAAAAAAGACCGGACCAGAAATTTTCGCTTGCCTGCCATCATGGCCCTGCTTACCAGTTTCCCTTCCGGCACATCCGTTATTCTGGAATCACGGAAGTCAAGCGAAACAAATCCGTCTTTCTCCGGATGGATCACAGCCTCCGTATCACCGCATCCGCCTGACCCGCCGGTTTCCAAAAAACTCTCAAGTTCTGTCCCAATATTACTCAGTGTACATCTCTCCCTTCTGTGTTTCCTTATCACAGCGAATGCTGCCAGACCGATTCGTTTTCCTGATCATCTGGTTTGTGCCCGAGAGCAATTTTCTTCCTCCGTTGTGTTTGCCAAAGTTTGCGGTCAGTATGCCTGGGTTTGACTGTAGAGTCTTTCACAGGAAAATCGGACGGAGCAGGCTCCAAAGCTTTTCCCAACTGGACCATGCTACCCAAAGCATACCGCCAAGAACCGGGAACGCTGCCAGTCCGAGAATCAGGCTGCGCCAGGGGATTGGCGGCAGCTCCAACCTGGGCGCAGAGAAACGCCGCGCGTTCTTCCTCCCATCCTGTTGCAGCAGCGTCCGTATCCGGGCCACATCCTGCGACAGGGCCTCTATCTGGGGCTGGGTGGGGCAAGCAGCCGTCCGGATGGAAAGCTCCCGCAAAACGGCTGTCTGGTCCGAAAGACGGCGCTCTAATCGGTCCATTGCAATCAGCAGTTCCCTCCAGTCCTGTTGTGTTGGCGCCGGCGGAAGTGTAGTCCGCATCTGCGGCAGAGAACACCGGGATGGATTCAGCCGCTTCAGTTCTTCCATGGATAATTTCTGTTCGGGTCCGCAATTCAAGTTCCATGACCTCCTTCCTGTATCGTTCACTGTGGAGCCGGTCGTCTCTGCACTTCATTCCCTGAGGCGTGGTGTAGGTAATGCTCTTCCGGCTGTCCGTCCAACAAACCCCATATCCATCACTCTGCATCAAAGCGATGAACTCTTCTTTGTCAGACGCATACCGCATACATTGATCAATTGTGTCTATAAGGCGGAACTTCCAGCTCTCGCCCTTGGCCGCAGAACGGTATTCCCGTCCGTCCATACCGTGGGTTCTTTTCTTTCCCTGTTCCCGAGGAAGAACAGAGAATCCATATTTCATACACAGTTCATCTGACATCTGCCGCAGAGCATGCAGGGTACCAGGCCCCTGACGGAGCATCCTGCCCGTTCCATAACATACTGAATTGACGATGAAATGGGTATGAAAGTGCGCTGCGTCTAAATGTGTGGTGATGAGTACCTCATTGTCCGGCCAGGCCCGCGCCGCGAACTCTTTCGCCAGCCGGTGAGCCTGCTCCCCGGTGATTTTTTCTTCCGGGGAAAAAGATTGGACATAGTGGTAAAACCAGACCGGACTATCCTTGCGGTGTGTGGCCCGGGTGGTTATGAACTCCTGGGCCGCCAGATGGGGCGTACAGTTCAGCCCGCTTGCCAACGGATGACCGGTCTGCGCAACAGTCTTTTTCGCCTGAGATACATACTGGGCCACACTGCGGAGTGTCCCGCCAGTCTGTCTTTTGTACTTAATGAATGTGACTGTAGCCATCAGCGTTTTTCCTGTTCCGTCAGCTTCTGCAATATAAGATAGATCCGGCTGAGTATCTGCCAGACCTCTCCCAAATGGATCTCTTTGATCCTTCCCATATTGGACAGAACCGCCAGCTGGTTAATGCTTCGGCCAATGCCCTTGAGTTCGTGGGTGATTTCTTCCAGCCCATCAATCACTACGACACGATGCTTCAAAGCGGTCGCACGGACATAGGCTCCTATGGACATATGTGCTGTTTCTGCTTTGAACCGGATTTTTTCGTATTGCTCCGGCGTAAGACGGAGCGTGATGCGTTTTTCCTTTTTCTGTTTCACTGATACCTCCGTAAAGTGGGTACGGGCTTCCGCCCGCAATATCGCCGGTCGGCCGGCGGCGCCAAGTCCGACAAAGTCGGACAGGCGCTCTGCTTGCCCTCCCTGAAGGGAGGATTTTCCGTTCATCGGAGCCAGCCCCGTTCTTCTCAGACACAGGACTGCATAAAAGGAAGGATGCAAGGGTGCAAAGTTTTTAGAACGCTGCATCCTTACATCCTTGCTCCGGCAGCATCCAGTACCATTGGCTGCCGCGTTTCTCTGAAACGATTCCCAGGTTCTTTTTGGCGGTCATCAGAGTCCGTTCGGATACACCCAGTTCTTTGGCACGGTTCAGAACCGCCTCCGCAGTAGCGGCTTCCCTGAGCATCCGCTCCAATTCCTCCTCCATCTGGAGGGTTTTGGTCTGAAGCTTTCCGCTCCCGCTGAGTACATCGTCTACTGAGAGATCACAGGTCCCTTTCCATTTAAATCCCCGTTCTCCATCCAACTGAAAGGCGATCGATTTGCCTTCGGGGGCCAGACTGTTTTTGTCCTGTGCAACGATCCGAACGGCAGGGTCATCCTTGAGCCGCCCCACTACCAATACGCTTCGGGCTGCTGCCCGAAAGTCAATGGAACCCAATCCACGGTAGCCTGATTTCAGCCCCTGGGCTTTGTTCATGTGGCCGATAAGAATCACCGCACAGCCGGTACGCTCCGCCATGGCCGCCGTCCGCTTCAGAATGGGCCGCACCTCGTTGGCACGGTGCATGTCCACACCGTCTCCCAGATATGCTTGAATGGGATCCAGGACCATGAGCTGCGCACCTGTCTTTCGCAGCGCCTGTTCCAGCCGTTCATCGGAGAGGTTCAGCTCCCGTTTGCTCTCGTCAATGACCAATACCCGGGCGCAGTCCGCTCCGGCGGCCTCCAACCGCGGCTTGATGGTGTCTGCTAACCCATCCTCCGCTGTCTGGTAAATCACGTTTACAGGTTCAGGAGCCTGTTCGCACTCCGGCAAAGGCTCACCCCGGGTCAGAGCTGAGATGACCGCCAGCACAAATGTAGTTTTTCCTTCGCCTGGATCTCCCTGCACAATGGTCAATTTCCCCCGCGGGAGGTAGGGGTACCAAAGCCATTGCACATCCTCCGTTTGGATATCCCGCATGGAAATCAGTTTTAGTTCTGTGTTCATGCTTTCACGACCTTTCCCAAGAAAATAGCCGTCCCCATGAGAATGGGAACGGCCGGGATGTTTTCTCCCGCTTGATTATTCTCTGGATTTTGATAGAATGAGAATGTCGCAAGACAGCGTTCGAACAAATATGCGACAGAAGGTGAAGCTATGCCGCTGGGACTCAGACAGAACAACAATCTTCTGCACCTGACACTGGATATCTGGCAGGAACAGATTTTTTTCAACGAGGCTGCGTATCCATCCGGATATTTCGCTGCTGAAATTCTGAACGTCAATGACGAAACTTTGAGGGAACTGCTCACTCACGGCGGCGGGATAAGCCATCAGATGGAGGCGTTGGTGTGTGCAGAGCAAAGCCGGTTTGTCAAATTGCTGCCGGAGCTCCGCTCTTCGGTTGAGAAAATTCTTGACGCCTTGTGGCAGTGCCCGCCGTACAGCATGCTGGATAAGGAACAGGAGCTCCGCGCCATAGAGGTCCTGTTTTCAGATGCATCCGTCAGAGATTTGATGGAGCCTGAATCTCCCGCCCGGCAATTTTTCTTTCGTTACCTGACAGCTATGTTCAGCATCCCCCTTGGGATCTTTCATTTTTCCGTGGCGGGCCGATATTTTGAGGAGGGCTATCTGCGGCGGCTGAAAAAACGGACTGAGACATCTTTTGCCGTGGCGGCGCATGACTGCTTCAACAGCGGCGACTTCTGGATGATGATGGAGCAGCTTCCCATGGCAGGTATTGAAGCATTCACCGTTTCGCCGGCCATCTCATCCTCCTACACCTTTGCCCGCAGTCCCAGGGACGAAAAGGAAATGGTGTTCGTCCAACGGATCAGCTTTCCATCACCCATCCATTTTTACAGCTTCGATTTAATGAACGGCCTGCATCACGGCCATGCCCCCAGCCGGTGCCGGAACTGTGGGAAATACTTTCTCACAACCAATGGCCGTATACCAAAATATTGCAGCGGCAACGCGCCTCAGGATGCAGGCATGACATGTCGGCAGTACGGAGCCATGATGCGGCAGAAGGAGCAGAACAGGGAGCACCCCATCTACCGTCTGTTTTCTACCCGGACCAACACCATCCGCAAACACCACCAGAGGGGGAAAATATCGGATGACCTGCGCCGAGAATCTCTTCGCCTTGCGGAAACCTATCGGGACAAGGCCCTTATGGACAACGGGTATGCGGCGGCCGGCTATGCTCGGGACATGGAGCAGGAGCGGCTTTATGCGGAAGCTCGAAAGCGGGTGGCTCCGTGACAAAGCAAATGTATTCCGTTGCAGGAGGGGGGCCCGGCAACGAAGAGCTGGCGAGGCGGCTGCAGACAGGGGACGTGCTTGCGGCAGCTCAATTGGTTTCTCAAAACGAAGGTTATCTGACGGTTTTAGCCAGAAGCTGCTGCGAACCGTTTTCTCAGCATTCGCTGGAAGAAGACCTGAAGCAGGAAGGCGCGATGGCGCTGCTGTCGGCGGCCGGACGTTTTGACTTTGATGCGGGGACAAAACTCCTGACCTTTGCCACACCCATTGTTCAAACCGCAATGCTGGACTGCGCTGCCAAAAGTTTTTCCGCCCTGCCGCTTCCGCCCAGCCGTTATTATCAGCTGCGTCAAATAGCTTTCCTTTGTGCAGTTCACGGACAGGCTGCGGAAATCGATCTTTTAATGAAGATTCAGGACAAATTGAATATCTCCGGCCGTACCGCCAGGCGTTTGCTGGAAGAATACCGTACGGTATTCCAAACTGAATCACTGGGAGAGCGTGTCTTTGACCTCGGATGCGGAGGAGACCCGGCTGTGTCCTATGACCGCCATATGCGCAGGACACTGCTCCGCCAGAGAATAGCCGAAATCCTGAAACCACGGGAACTGACTTTGGTCCGCAGCTATCTGGGACTCTGTCATCCGGAGGAAAAAGGCCTATCCTTTCAGGAACTGGCCGTTCGTCTGAACTACAATGGACCCAGCGGCGCGGAAAAGGCCTACAAAAATGCCATCAACAAATTAAAGAAGCAGCTCCATGGCGGGGCATACGGGCGATGGCTGGATGTCCAGCAGGCCATCCGGGAGGCACAGTGCAGAACAAAGGCGGATTGAGAGCATGTTCTGCCATTGTTTTCCGAGTGCCCGATAGTGAACGTATAACTCTCACTTTTAAGCAATCCTCAAACGCTCTAAGCCCATATTTGCGCGCCTCTAAAACAGCTTTTTACGCTTAAAAAGTAAGACGAAAGAACAGTAAAAGCCGCGTTGAAACTTTGGAGTGATATCCCAATATACATATCGTCGGCGTGGGCGTCTGGTTACCCTCTATACATGTCATTCCGCTTGTCAGCATACTCATATATGCTTTAGCAAAGAGGCCAAAGAATCCAGTTGATTTGATATATGTTTGTATATGTAAGAAAAAATCACTTTGTATCTCAATAGTCTGCTCCAGCGACGATTGTTTCTCCCGAATAATTTCCAATTTCCCCTTGCATTCCGCACCACTCGCAGGTAAAGACGTTGCTTCTCATAATGGTACAGCTCAAATGTCCGCAAGGGCACAATGTCAGGCCATGCCCGCCGCAGTATGGACATCCAGGGTAATCGTCAGAGAATGAAATGTCGCCCTTTACTTGGATTTTATCGTAACCCTCGCGTTTTGCAGACGAGTCTTTGATCGGGAATGCCCATGTTGTGAGCCATCGATCCGTCCCGGTCTTTTCCATACGTATTCCATAGCTCTTATGACTCTCGCCGCATTTTGCGATAAGCACAACGGCCTCTTTGAACTCACTCACTGGCAGTAGCCTCACTTTCCGGCGCACCATCGTCCATAAAATAAGCAATCAAGACGGTAATATCATCGCCGCATCCCATGGAGCTTGTTTCGTCAAGCCACGCTTTTAGGTTCGCCGCAACTGCGCCTGCTCCGTATTGTTCAATCATGCCAAAATAATCTAAGCAAGTTTTCTGGAAGTCATCAACGCTCTTGTAACTGTTGGCAAAGCCGTCCGTGGAAAGCATCAGCATATACGGAAAGCCACTGTCTGCGGTCCTGCGCCGAACTACGGACACGGCTCTTTTCCACGAGTCGATTTTACTGAGCGAGTGAGTTTCCACGCCGAGGATTTTTTCACCCTCTAACAAATGATTGAGACCATTCCGACTAACGATGCTGATATCTCCGTCGCCGAGTTGAAATGCAAAAATAAAAATCGGTGTAATCATCATCCCGACGAGTGTAGAGCCATACTGCTTATAGATTTCGGCTTTGTTTTTTTCGCCGGTTTCGGTAAGAGGGACTTCACGCTTTTGCTTCGTGTGTACTTTCAAGACGCGCCGTTTCCACTCAGCGTCAATCTCCTGCGCAACCTTTGTGTCACCTTCACGGTTCAAGTAGGTCAGCAGCATTTCAAGATTTTCTGCATAATTCGCATAAAACTCACCCATAACCTTGCAGAAAACATTGACTGCGATACTGGAACCGGATTTACTATGTGGACAAGCCTTGCTGCCATGCCCATCTGCGATTGCCATGATAACTGTTCCGTCATCATATTCAAGCTTCTTGAAGGTATCCTGACACTCCATATTTACTCGCTTATGAGAAGCCCCCTGAACACTTTCTCCGAATACTATTTGTTTCATGATGCGTTCATCCTCTCTTGGAGAAAGTTCCAATCACCAAACATCATTTGCTCCAACTGAGCCTGGATCGGGAATGTTGTTCATATCCAGCACCAGCGGCGCATTGGTCGCATTAGGCGCATCATTTGCCTCTGGAAGCTCATCCATATCTTTCGGCCTGCTTGCCGGAGCGGACACCAGAGAAGCTGCAGTAGAGGCCCACTTGATCATCTTTACAAGCGCCTGCGGGTTGTTTGCCTGCAAGACCAGTTCGCTGTTGCCGGTAAACTGCTGCAGAACGTCATCATCCGCATCCTGACCGATGGAAATTGCAATTCGGACTGCTTTTTTACCCCAGGGCAGATGCAGCAGCCTGTCCAGAGCGCTCTTATAATCGTCTGTCGGCTGGCCATCCGAAAGCAGCACGATAACGGGTGGAAGCGCACGGTCGCTCATCGGCGGAATTGTGAGCTGTGCTGCCAACATTTCAAACGCCTTGCCAAGATCGGTGACGCCGCCAGCGTCCAAATCATCCCAAGCGAAGTCTTCAACGTTTACAGGGGTTGGCGTAACCCAAGTTGCGCCTGTCGAAAATTTCAGCGTTCTCACGAGAAGCTGTGCGTTAGGATTATCCTTTGCAGCGTCGACCATTTCCGGGATTGTGGACTGGATTGCATGATTGACCGTCCCAATTTTTTCGCCGTACATGGATCCAGAGCAGTCAACCACCCAAAAAAAGTGAAGCGGCCTGCTTGCCAACTCACCGCCGGGACGTTTCAATGCTTCTGCCATTTTGATTTCCTCCCTATGTAATTTCAGTGTTTATTTGAACTCTCCGGTCATCTGGCCGAAGTCAATACGAACATCTTTTGCGATTGCGGCGCTCTTACCGATTGCAACGGGAACCTGTGTTCCGTCTGGTTTAATATACGTCCAATTTTCTGTGCTCTCATTGCGGATACCCCAAAGATTCGGGTTCTTCGGATTCTGAACAACAGAGCCAACCACACTGTTCATATCAAAATTGCCATAGATATGATGGGCAAAGAGCTTCGTACCTTTTTGAAGCAGAACGCGGCTTTTACCAGCGGCCAGCGTTACGGGCATGGGTACCGTACCTTTGCAGTTCCAGCAAGCCTGTGCCACACCATTATCCTGCTTCTGCGCATCGAAGAAGACTTCCGCGCCGCACTTAGGACAGAGGACAATGCCCGAGAGAAGATTTGCGAATGCTTCAAGCCATTCTTTTTCCGTCACGCGCTTATTAGGCAAAGTCAGACCAACCGTAAAAGATTTCGTGAACAGGTCGCGAATGGTCTGCGGATACAGTTCCCAATAGATAATGACGTTGTCCTGATACCCTTTGACCGGGCGGTTGCTTTTATCGTTCGGGTCATAGATGAAGATTGGATTCCGACCGTAGAGCTTATTCATAGCATGTATGTCCATGCACTTGATCTCAGCTTCCAGCTTTCCTTCCAGCGGATGCCCCATCATAAACATATAGAACAATAGAACTGCCAGCGAATACAGGTCCGTGTTCCGGGAGGGACTGGCCCTGCCCATGACGATTTCCGGCGCCATGAAGCGCGGTGTTCCGTACACAGAGCTGTTGTCAATTCCGTTGGCGGAGACATTGTCGTTGTCGCAGATCAGCACCTCGCCGGTATCTGGATCAAAAAACATATTTCCAAACGAAATATCCCGGTAGCTGTATCCCATTGCATGCAGCTTTTGATAGCTGCTTATCAGGTTATAGGCGGCTTTACAGAGCGTTTGAAACGACGGCTCCGCACGTCGCTTCATCATATCCACGATGCTCTTGAATTTCTTCGGCCGCAGCGGCATGATGTAACCAAAGGATTCCCCATATCCTTTAAAAATCAAGTCCAACGGCCAGAGGAACGAAGCATCCGGCGCGCCTCTGGTGATTAAATTGTCCAGGATCTCTTTTTGCGATTTTGTCGCCATGTGTTTGAAATACCACTTGAGCGCATAGTGCTTTCCACCGCACTCCACGTCGTAGACTTCGCCTTGCCCGCCTGCGCCAAGTAAGGAAATCACTTTGTATTTGTTGGAGCTTTCCGCTGTCAGGAAAGTTCCTGTTTTTAACTGCCCGTCCACATTCATCCCTCCTATTGTATCAGCTGCAAAACAGCTTGCGTTACATTGCCGTCGGGGACAAAAATTTTGTAATGCATCTTGCTCGTCTGAAGCTCCACGCAATTGCTGTAAGGAGTAATTGCAACGAGATCATCCGCTTTCACATCGAACCCCTCCTGATCACCTTGAAAGATGATTCTGCGGTTGGTAATATACAGGATTCCACGCAGAGTTTGATAGGTGACGTTATCCACCTGATCGGTTCTCCCTCGGCCGAAGTTGACACGCGTCCCTTTGAAAAGTCCGGGTGCGGAATAGCCTGAGTTCCGCCGCACATACCGCTTGCGGACCGTCTTCTTTTCATAGATTGCCTTGTCGATGTAATGACACTGTTCACCGGATTTCAAGAAAATCTTATTCGTGTTCAAAATTGGCAACCGTCCACGCAAAATTTCCTGAACAGCCGCCGCCGGCAGGATACTCTGTATCATCGGCATTTTCGGTTGAGGTTTGAATAAGTCAAGCAATCCCATAGGCACACCTCAGTAAATGATCTGGAACGTAATATTATGGCTTCTTGCATATCTTTCCGCTTCAGAAAGCCGGTGGCAAAGCAGCGTAAACTTCGGATGTGTTCCACCAAAAGCATTTTCGCCAATGGAACGCACCGACTCAGGAATCACAATGGATTGCAGGCTGCTGCAATTTTCAAACGCACCGGTACCGATACGGTCTGCCGTTTCCGGCAGCTTGATCTCACTCAGGCTGCCGCAGCCGCTGAACATCCTGTCCGGAATGGAAATGATATTATCCGGCACAGCCACATGGTCCAGCCGTTTGCAGTCTGCATAGACGCCCTCACCGACCCAATACACAGAGTGCGGAATCATAATTGTTTTGAGGCCGGAGCCGGAAAATGCATATTTGCCAAGCTGCTCCACCCCTTGCGGCAGCACTGCCGTAATCAGTTCCGGGCAGGAACGAAACGCATCATTCCCAATTTCCTTGAGCGTGTTTGGAAAAATCACCTGCTTTAGCCCGGAGCAGCCGTCAAACGCGCTCTCGCCGATAATCTCGATGCCATCCGTCATCACCGCTTCACACACTTCACACCCTGCAAAGGAATGTGGCATGATCTGCTTTACGGTTTGATTGTTGTATCGGCTTGAAAAAATAATGGTTTTCTTGTTCTGCCCGGAAAAACCGGTGACACCGTATCCACCGTCGATTTTTGTATAGCGGAAAAGATCACCGTACTGCCTGCCTTCGTCCGGATGGCTGTTTTCCCTGATTGCCGGAGGCGCGCCGCCTTTTGCACGGCTGATTTGAATATCACAGGGCTTATGCAGCAGCCTTTGCCCGTAGCAGACGCACCAGACAGAAACCGCCCAATCCGCATTCAGCCGGCTGACGCCATATTCATCTACCAGACGTTTTACAAACCGGAACGCAAAGGCATTGTTGATATGCGCGGCATCCGCAATTTCACCGGCAATGCCAAGCGCATACGTTGTATTTATGAGGTTGATCTGCATCTGCTGCCCAGGAAAGAGGTCTTTCATCAAGCCGGCAAAAACCTTTGTATCCGCGACCGCCTCCGGGTAATCACGAAGCATTTTTGAAAAATCATCTTCAAACATATTGCCGCCTCCCTAGTCTACGCCGAGAGCCTTGAACACCGCTTCCTGCGGGGTGGAATAAAAAATCAGGCTGAACGCGCCGACCAGCTCGGAGGGAACGCTGCCGATGTCGGCGGCGGAGGTGATCGGCAGCAGAACCTTCTTCGCGCCGCTGTCAAGGCATACCTGAAGCACGTTGGCGAGGTCTTCGACTTTCAGGATCGTACCGCTGATGCTGATGTCCCCCAGGACCGCCAAACCGGTCACAACCGGACGGGCAAGTGCAACGGAACAAATTGCGATGACGGTTGGAAGCGCAAGGTGCTTTGTGATACCGATGCCGTTCAGGTCCTGGTAGTTGATGATATAGTCCTTGTTCGCCGTGCTGATATTCCCGCTGATGGCGTTGGCATTGGCCTTGAGATAATTGAACGCCGTATTGGTTGCTTCCTTTGCCTCCCGGTCTGTGCCAAGCCCTGTGCGCTCCAGCTTGCCGTTGCCGGGCAGCATTTGCGTTTCCAGGCGATAGATACCGATCATGCCGCTCTTACCACGGGAAATCGTATAGATATGGCCGGGCTTGCACATGCCGTCCGGAATCAGTTTGCCGCCGCCTTGTTCCGGAACGGAAACAAAGGTCTCTTCAAAGCTGTCGTTGTCGATAAACGAGAAATTCACGTCGTAGAACTCCATGCCGCCGATTTTCTTGAGCTGTTCTTTGACGCGGCGGCGCATTTCCAGCGCAAAGGTGAGCACTTCGCGGACTTCTTCCTTGCCAAAATCTCCGTCCGGATAGAGCAGCTTCAGCATGCCGGAAACCATCTTGCGCACGGCGATCGTATCGCGCTGGTTGAGGTTGCCGCCGAGTTTGAAATACTTGTCCAGCGCATCACCGAATGATTCTTTACGAAGCTCCCGCAAAAATTCTGAGAGATAATCGGTAATGAAGCCATAGTCGTTGGTGAAGCTGTTCGGACGGAACTTCGGGATTTCCCACCCGGGAAGGTAGCAGTGAATACGGTCAAGAAACGCCGTATCGTAGGCCATTGCATCCGGGAATGGTTCAAACAGGTGCGAGGTCTTGAGCAGAACGGAAACATCCTGGTTGATATTGCCGACGAAGACCATCGAGGCAGACGCCGACTTTTCTTCCTTGCCGCGGGCAAAGGAGCCGGACGCCATGTAGTCCTTCATGATCTGCACGCCGTCCTTGTCCTTGAAGTTGATGCCGGCAATTTCGTCGAACGCCACACAGTCCCACATACCAACAAGCCCTACCGTCTTTGTACCGATGTTGTAGAACAGGTTGGCAACGGAGGTTTGGCCGCCGGAAACAAGAATGCTGTTTGGTGAAATTTCCTTGTAGATATGAGATTTACCGGTGCTGCGCGGCCCAAGCTCGCAGTAGTTGAAATTGTTTTCCACCAGAGGGATCATACGCGCCAGCAGCAGCCACTTCACACGCTCCGAAAAATTGTCCGGCTCCATGCCGGTGGAGCGCAGCATAATCGAAAGCCATTCTTCCCTGGTAAAGGCTTTGCGCCCGTTTTTTACTTCTTCCATGTCGATGTGCGGCATCTGAATCGGCGTGAGCTTGCGAATGCGGATCGGGCTGACCTTCTTGTCCTCCTCCATGAACTCATAGTCCAGCTGGACAATACACCAGATACCGCCGCAAAGCAGACGGTCGTACCTGGAAGCATATTCCGGCAGAATCGGGATATTCTTGATGCCAAGATTGGAAAACTCCGCCTCATAACGGTCTTCCCGGATATTCAGCTTGACGGTCAGTTTATCAATCACCGTATAACCGCCGCGCTCGCGCAGGATGGAGAGGATCTTCTGCGCCTCGTCCGGACGGACAAAGTTATCCGCCAGAATCTTCTTGACGTTGCGGATCCCCTCGTCGATCACATTTGGATCGTCCGAGCTGCAATATTGCCCAAGCAGGAATTCCAGAACGTAAACGGGTACATTCGCGCCCTCTTTGATCGACTTGGTAAGGTCCTTACGGACGATTTTGCCGTCGAAACAGGCGCGGAGCTTGCGGTCGAGTGTTTCGCCGGGGCTTTCTTCGAGAGGGTGGTCCTCCGGAATTTCGTGCTGCTCCATCTGTTCAAATTCATCCATCGCTTTTCATCCTCCCATCTTAGAATCCAAAACCGAAATCATCCGCGAAAGCGATGTCCATGATGATTTCCTGCCGCAAGGCCTCAAGACCGTTTTTGTCGTCGAAGGCAACGAGGTAATATTTCCGGCCTTTATCGTACTTTTTGTTCTTGAACGAGAACCGCAGCCGGAAAACGCGCTTTGCGGTGTCCGTATCCTTTTTGTCGGCAAGGTAGATGTTCTCGTTGGAGATCTTCTCGTTATCATCCGAGATGAAACAGAGCCGGTAGGCTGTTTCCTTCACCACATCGCTGACCGGTTCGGTCTGTACGAAATCGAGCGTGGTGATCAGATTTGTAATTTTGGTGGTCAGGCTGACAAGCGCGATCTGCGCAACCGACGTGTCCCGGCGTCCTTTTTCCGTTTTTACGTCGAGCAGCGGGATAATCAGCTCCTGCGGGGAGCTGCCGCCATGAACGTAGTTGAGCCCGGAACCGGCCGCCTTAAAGAGGTCGCTCCCAAGGGGAAAATACACATTTCGGGCATCTTCCGCGTTTGTGACTGCGGCGAGCGGAAGGCTCGCCACCCCGTCCGCCTGAACCGCTTGTGCACTGAGTGCAAACCTGCGTCCGGCGCCCGGGATGCCGCCGATTTTGTCGCTCTCCTGCAGCTTATCGCGCTTGTAAAGAAAACCGTGGTCCGCAGTGATAATGTAGTGAATGGTGTTTGCACTCACCGTCAGGCGCTTGATAAGGGCAAAAATTTCGTCAACCGCTTCCTCACAGGCGGCAAAGACCTCGTTTTCCGTGCTCGCCTTGTCGCCGCGGGCGTCGATTTGGTTGTGGTAAACATACACCACGTCCTGCCCGGTGAATATCTCCCGCAGCTCCGCTACCTTCATGGACCGGATATCGTCAAACCGGAGGCAGCGGCTGTTCGGCTGGGCGGCCTGCAAAACCGCCTCGCGCTGTTTGAGGTCGTCGGTCGGCTTCCCGTCCACCGTCACACGAAGGTCGGGGCAAAGCTCGATTCTTTTGTGGGGCAGCAGCGCCGCCATGCCGAACCGCGTATAAGAAGGCAGAACCGCCTGCATTGCGGAAAGCGTCGCGGTGCATTTCTCGTCCGCCTGAAGCCGTTCAAAAAGCGTTCGTCCAACCTCGTAGCGCAAAGCGTCCGAGATAATAACAACGGTGCGTTCCCGGGCGGTGCGCACACAGCGGGAATAAAAATCAAGCTGGCGCGGCAGGCCGGTTTTGCCGCCCGCTTCCGTGAAGCTCCGGTTCCAGCCGACAAGCTGCTTATTAAGATAATCGTTGGTATAAATATTCTCTGTCAAATCCCGCAGCCGCTCGAAATCCGTGCTGTTTTCCAGGCGGTCGAAATAAAGGTAAAAGTACCGGTAGTGGCGGTCAACCGCTTCATCCCGCTCGATGTATTGCCGGACGGCTTCCGCAATACCGGAAACAGGCGTATAGCTTCCGTGCGCCATGATGCCGAACGCGTTTTCAAGAATAAAATACTCGCTGCGGAACTGCCGGCCGAAGTGCAGCCTGCGCCGAAGCGCGCAGATTTCCGAAATGGACTTTCCGTCCAGCCTTGCGTCAAGGTCCTCGCTCTCCAGCCGTCCCCGGAGCCACGCGATCAGCCGCCGGTCAACGCCCGCGAAGGCGCAGCACCCCACCAGCGCTTCCACGGGCAGCCTTGCAAGCTGCCCGGCGGCGCCAAGGGCCTCATAGGCAAGCGCGGAAAGCGCGTCAAAGCGGTCCGCATAAAGATAGCTGTTCATCAGATGGTCCAAAAACGCAACGATGTTGCCGGACTTGCAGGTGACGAACGGCTTCCACGCCCGGGGAAGCTCCGCGGATATGCTGCGGGCGGCATAGGTGGCAAAGCACGCCATCACAAGCTTTTCAAGCGTCGGCTTCGGGTCGCTGTAGCCAAAGGCTTCTTCAACGTGCCGCCAGAACGCGGGGAGCAGGCCGTACTTTTCAAGCTCCGCCAGATATTTGTTGTCTTCAAGCCCATCCTCCGTGAGGATGCAGCGGACGGCCTCCTCAAACGAGGCGGTTTTGCTTTTGCACAGCACGCTCATGAGCGCGGTCTCGATCGTGTTGCGGCTCCACGTTTCCAGCTCCAGCTCGTAAAACCGCTGTGTCCGCTCCCGGCTGGCAAAGAATTTTATGTACTGCTGGATCACGGGCTTATGCTGCTCGCCGATACCGAGATCAAGGCAGAGCAGCGAGGCGCGGTCTGCAAAAAATTCTTTGGAATACCGTATCGTATCGGCAAGGTGGTTCTCCCGCAGGGCAGGCTTTGCAAAAGGCGCATAAACCAGGTAATTCGTTTCCCGGTCCACACACTCCAGAAAGTATTTCGTGTAAAACTGGTTGTCCGGCGCAAGATGCAGCACTTTGGCGTTTTCCAGCCCCAGCGCATCGACATCGCCGGCGAACTCCGCGCCCGCGTCATACCAGAACACCAGCTTGCGCACGTCCCCGGCAAACTCCGCGTTCAGCTTGTCCGTTATCTGTTTCAAGTTCAGTTCCGCCATAGTAGTACCGCCTTAGAGTTCGATAAAGTATTGGGGCGCCGTTTTTATTTGAGCGCCGTTAAAATCGCCAGCTTTTTTCCGTCCGGCCCGGTCTGTACCTTTTCGTAGTTCACCTTCACGCCGTCGTCCAGGTCGATGCCGATGCGGGCGAGGGCCAGGTGGGCGATTTTTGCGTCGTAGTCCCGGGTCTCCTTCAGCTGCTTCGCCAGCTTGTCCCTGCGCTTCTGCGCGGCGGACGCCTCGCGGGCATTCGGGCTGTTGTCGATGACGTCCTGCATGCGGCTTATCTCGCTTTCGTAAACGCGCTGAATGCGGTGCAGGTACTCCACGCGGACGTTGCCTGTGGTGTCGGCGTTCCAGCGGTGCATGTAAACCAGCGCCTTGAAGCCGTTCATTTTTCCGCTGTCGAACATCCAGTAGATGGGGCGCTTCTGATAAGTCTTATTGTGGTCCTTGATGAAATCGTTCAAAAAGTAATTGCGGATGACCTCGCGGCTGGTTGCGCCCTTATTGCCGAGGGCGCCCGCGATAAAGTCCAGATTTTCCTCCAGCGTATCCGCGCCATACACCACCCGGACGAATTCCACCAGGCGGCCCACGACGTCGTCCGGGAAGTATTCCTCATCGGTGACGGGGATGCAGTTGTCCGCATCCGGGAGGAACGTCTTATACTTGCTCGCGTCCCATTCGCCGCCCGCGTAGGCAAGGCCCTCCGCGTCCAGCGAATAGCGGCCGAACATGCAGCCCACGGCGTAAGAAAGCAGCGAGACGATCTCATCCCGCAGGGTGCGCACATAGGCGCTGCCCTTCATACTTTCAGGCACGTCGTCCTTTGTGCGGAAAATCCGATGGACCGTAACGTCCTTGTCGGCCACCTCGGGGGTCAGCTCGTCCTGCAGGCCGTAAATGTCGATGAAGATGCGGTTCAGCTCCTCCTCGTTGGCCTTGAGCTGCTGGAACCGGGTTTCACATTCCGCCTGCCAGACGGAGAATTTATCGGAAATTAAAAATCCCATAGCTTAGTGCCTCTTATCCTGTTTTTTTCGATATTCGATAAGTGTATTAACCATCGTTTGAAATTCTATATAGTTATCCTTTTGGTCTGGTCCTTTACGCTTATAATCGATAATCGGTGTCACAGCAGCCCACATACCAATCATCATGTTCCCAGCCATTGCATTCAGAGTTTTTAAATCGTAAGTATTAAGGTTTATTCCCACAGCAAAATGTTCTAATAGCGCAAGACTTTTTGTAAGATTCTGCCATTTTTCTTTGCAAGATTCATCATCTGGACAAGAAATGTAATCGTGTACTATTTGAACAGCATGATTCGAAGAAAGGTTATTTATACTTGTCTTGTCGCATCCAAATGCTTTTTCCTGAAGATCATCGAATGCATGGATGGTTGCTTCGCACTTATTACGGTTTCGTTCTAAAAAAAACGACCAAAGTGAAAAAGCAACGGAAATAGCAGATAATACTAAAGATATAACAGCGATAATGACTGAACTATTCATTTCAATATATTCCTCCTTACGTCAAAGAATGCCGCTTGAAATCCCATGAAGTTTCAATCGGAGATTGGCATGATTTTTTAATAGTTTCCAGTTCAAGATTTTTCTGTTGTCTTTTTACAATTTGGGCAAGTTTGTTTTCTTGATTTAAGATTCTCTATTACACCTTTGTATTGTTTATAAATGTCATTCGGATTAGCTTTTTGAATCGTTTTGTTTTTTCGTTTATCAATGAAATCCTTCATGTAACTATCATATTGAGTAATCAGCATACTACCAACCATTTTATCAACAACATGAATATCATATAGTTTTATATTTACACCTGTACAAAAGCGTTCCATCTCTTTTAGATATTCTATCCGAACATCATCTGATACGGGATTATGTGCTTTAGGCGATAGATTAGGGTATTTTTCTCTGATTTTTGAAAACTCACGAATAGTGTCTTGTTTTTTCTGCCTTTCTACCGAGTTACGATATGTCAATACCGCAATAACTGCGGCAAGGATAGTTCCAACGGCACCAACAGCATCCCATAAAAAAGGCGAAGATTCTTTAGCAGATTTAGCAGATATAAAAGTAATTGGGATAAGCGCTCCCACAACAACTCCACAGACAAAAGATATTGAATCCGTATACAACTGAAAAAAATTTTTAACTTTCATTAATAATAACCTCATCTCATACTCCTCTTACACCAGCGGATGCCGCTTGAAATCCCAAGAGGTTTCATAAGCGTCCCAATCTACTTTCGACAGCTTTGTGTTTTCTACTATGTAAACATTTACTTCTTTTTTGGGACGCCATACAGGGAAATTCATCATTGACCCCGCCGTATAATGAATAGTGGGAGACATTATATCCATTACGCATTGTCCAACTTTTGAATTGACTAATCCTAATAAAAAGTGATTAGTATTTTGCGTAAATATTGTTGGCGCGCAGGTATCAAATATGCATCCCTTCGGCCAATAGCGACAGCTAAATGCCCCAGAAGATACATCTGTCCAACTAAAACCACTTTTAAAATAAAATGAAATATTTTGAGGTCTAGCACCGCTACACACTTTTATTCTTGCTCCATTATTTTCCCAATTGACTACATATGCACCATTGCCATACCACTTCCGATAATCTCCAGCTTTGTTATGAGGAACAAATTTTGCTTTTGATGTTCCATCTGTTCCGAAAGATATATCTCCATAAGATACCTCGTGCCATATTTTAAGAAAAAGATCATTATTTCCCGTCTGTAAACCCACTTTAACATTAGCGATATTTCCCATTTTCGGTGCTGAAGCAAATGCATAAAACAATTTCTCACTCACCCAATAGGCGATGGGCGAGCCGGGGATTTTAGAGAAATTGGCGGCGCATTGCTCGTAATAATAACCACAAGCGTGATTTTCGATGGCCTGCACTGTTTTTTCTCTTTGCACTTCCATACCACCACGAAAATCCACCAACCGCAAATAACATCCTTTTTTGTCGGCGTAGGCATTGTTAAACGTAAAAGTGCAAACCGGCACAGTCGCTTCTTCAAAAGCGGAGTATTCAAACTGTATTAATGTTTCTATCGTTTTCTCTTTGCACAAATAGTTCCGTAATTTCTCATAAGATTGAATGAACATCCACACATACGGTGTGAAAAAGCCCAAATAACCCGTTGGCTTTGCCATATGAGTACATCTAACAAGCATAGCAGAAAAGAAATCCGCCTTATAATCCGTATAGTTTTTTGCAATAAATGCATTTAGATTTGCGTTCATATGGCTTGCGGCCATATACGGCGGGTTCGTCACCACCACGTCGTATTTCTGCGCCATAACCTGCGCCTGCCGCACCAGCGGGAGGACTATATCCAAAGCAAGCTGTCGGCTGGCGGCTTCAAAAAGGTCGTTATAATCTCCGGCGCGAATCTCCTCAAACCGCGCAAGCAGGGCGTCGAAATCCACGGGAGACACGTCGATGATGCTCCCGTATTCCTTCGCGCCGGCCAGATCGTCCGCGACGGACTGCAGGCCGGCCCGCAGTTTTTGGCTGCCATTTGCAATAAAATCCAGCACCCCGCCGGTCATGGCGGCGCTGTCCCCGATGGCATACAGGTTCGGCCGCACCCCGTCGTTCAGAATGCGGCGGTTGTACTGCCGCGCCTTCATCATCACGGCAAAACAGGCAAGCTGATAGGCGCGCCGGTCGATGTCCAGGCCGCAGAGGTTCTTCTCCACGATCAGCCGGGCGGCGTCGCGCTGGGTGTAGCCCTGCGCCTCGTAAATCTGCATCAGCACGTCAAAGGCGTAAACCAGAATATGGCCGGAGCCCATGCAGGGGTCGATGATTTTCAGGTCTTCGACCTGAAAATCCGTGGTTTGTGATGTGCGGGCGGCGGCCAGCCGGGCGCGCACCTCGGGTGTCTGTTCGGCTTCGGGCAGATAGTACTTCCAGCCCATTTTCCCGGCAAGCTCTTTTTCTTTTTCAATCCGCTCCGCTTCCGTCCGCTGCTCGCTGCCCACGGAGCACTGCGCGTTCACAAAAAGCCTGCCCAGCGAATTTTCCACCATGTAGCGGACGATCCAGTCCGGCGTGAAAAGCTGGGTGGCGGCGGGGATGCGCTCTTTTGTGATTTTGACGTTCTTTTTCAGCAGCGCAAACACCTCGTCCTTCGGCTCGGTGTTGTAATACTGGTACAGCCACCCGATGATCTCCACCTGCCCGGGCGTTTTCCCGTTCTCGTCGGTGTGGGCGATGTCAAAATCGCTTTCGGGGATGTCGTGGGTCAGGTGATAGACCACGCCGTCCTTGTCCGTAAACGAGAGCGTCAGCAGCAGCTCGGTGTAGTCGCTGGTGGCCTCGAACAGCTCCGGCAGAAGCTCGTGCAGCTTGTTGCACTGCTTGATGAACAGCATGCGGAACAGTTCGTCCAGCCTGTTTTCGTCTTTCAGCCGCAGCACGCGGTCGCGCTCGGCGGGCGTCAGGTCCAAACCGGCGTCAAAGGGCGTGGTGACAAAATCCGGCTCCAGCTTTCCGGGGTTTTCAGAGGAAAGCACACGGATGCGGGAGGGCAGATAATCGTTGACTTCCATGAAGCGGATAGCGGCCATGCGGTTGAACCATGTGTAGGCAACCTCCTCCGCCACGCTCTGAAACGCCGCCTTATAATCCATGTCGCGGGCCTTGCTTTGGATTGCGGCAACAAGGGCGCCGCGCTGGGCAATTTCCGCGCCCTGCACCTCGGCGGTTTTTTTGGTGCCGACATCAAAAAACTGCAGGTCTTTCGTGGACTGCGGCAGCGGCTCGGCCGCGCCGTTTTCGGTCACGCCCAAAAGTCCCGCCCTGTATGTAATTTCGCTGATGAGCTTTCGCCGCGCCCACACGGCAAAGCTTTTGACTGCGGTTTTGTTCATGGCAGTTTCTCCGTCTCCTTCGTACTTGGGAACCTCCGAATAAATCCCCGGGCACATCTGCCCGTTGATTTAATCAGAGCTTCCCTGGAATATATCAGAACTCGATGTTGACGACCGTATCCTCTTCCAGCGCCTTCATAAGCCTGTCCTGAAGCTCGGCCACACAGCGGCGCACGTCCTCCGCGCTTTCCAGCTGCCAGGTGCTCGACGTGTTGATGGCCCGGATGCTCACGGTCTTCTGCTTTTTAGGCCTCGGCAAGGCCGGTTCGGCGGCAGCCTCCTGCTCCGGCGCTGCCGCGCCCGGGTTCCGGCCCGCGGCCTCCTGCGCGCCGCGCGGTGCTTCCTGTGCTGTGCGCGCCATCAGCCTGCTTTCCGCATCGTTTATCTCATTCAAGCAGCGGACTTTCAGCGCGTCGGCTTCCACCTTGATGTTCTGCAGGGCGGCAACATTGTTGCAATGCGTGGCTTTCTCCCGAAGCTCCATAAATTTTTCATGGAGCTTGCCGGAAAGCTGCTCCCGGCAAGCCTTGCCTTCGAGCGCACCGGCCACGCGGGCTTTGGCTTCGTCTATCGCTTCAAGAACAGGCTGCTCCATTTCCTGAAGGACCGCGCCGTATGTGTTGACGTATTGGTCCAGAAGACCGGGCAGCCTGAATATCTCGCTGTAGGGCGCGGGTTTCTTCATAATCGCCTTAACCTGTTCGGCAATGCCCTCAATTTCCTCATTGACGATGAAGGTTTTGCTTTCGTCAAAAATCCCCATCAGGCGGATCGCCCGGTCGAAAATTTCAAGCTGGTCGCCCGCAAAGAATTTTTTAACCGGCTCGTAATCCTCGGCAAAGTCCAGAAGATCATCACGCCTGGAATCGACGGTCGAGAAAAATTCATTCGGGTACCGGATGGGCAGAATGAGGCTGACGAGCCGTTTCCCGGCCTGGATGACACTTTTGCCGGGATACTGCGGCTGGCTGCTGCAGCGGATCTCCAGCTTTTCCAGCTCGGTTTTCAAGCTGTCCGCATATTTCATAAAACTGCTCATCAGCGCATCGTCTTCCTCGCTTGCGGAGCTGACGCGGAACAGCTCTTTCATAACCTCACGGACGGCTTTTTTCTGCTTCTCGTTCGCTTTGACCCGTTTTTCGGCCATAAGCTTTTCATTGTATTCCTTGCGGGTCAGGCAACGGAGAAGCTCGTCCTCTGTTTTTGTGTGCAGCGTGATGGCCTCGTTGTTGACATAAAGCGCAATATCGCCGCTTTTGAAAAGCCTGGCAACAAGCCACTGGACATCCGCCTCAATGAAGCCGTAGGGGGCTTTGGTGAAGCGGTCGAGGATGGATTTCATGGAAGTTTTTAAGTGCCGCGCCGTATTGGACGCGATATAGTCGTTCACGTCCCTGAGCGCAAGCTCGTTGGCCGCGGCGGCGCCCGGGTTCAGGGTGAGCTGCTGGTTTTGCTCCCGGAACAGCTTGCGGATGTCGTTTTCACCCATTGCGGTGTCGATATAGGGAAGCTTGTGATAAACGCCTGCAACAAGCTTGCCCAGCGCGTCGTTGATGCGGCTGGAAATCTCTTTTGCCGAAGACTGCGCCCGGTCGCCATTTACATAAATCGCGGCCTCCCGCATTGCCTCTGTAAGGAAAAGCCGCGCGGAAGCGCTTCTCTCGCGCATTTCCACTTTTTTCGCCTCTTTGATCTGCTCAAATTTCGTTACGGCATTGGCGGCGTCAAAGCGGATAAACTTCTCGATCTTGAGCGCGGAGCGTATCTCGTCCAGAAATGTCCTGTCATTCGGCAAAACGACAAGAACGCAGCGGCTCTGCCCGGAAAGCATGCGCATTGTGGGTTCGTCCGCCGCTTCATCGCTGTTCGGCGTCAGAATGTGCAGTGTAATATCATAGCTCTGGTTTGCCTTATAGGGACGGTCGTCCACGATCTGGTTAAAGCCGAACTGATAACGCCCGTTGAACGCGGCATAGCGGTATTTCTTTTCATCGTAAATGCCGTCGAAAATCAGCTCGGAAACCTTCGCGTTGACTTCAGACGGGTCAACGTCCTGCCCCTCGATTGCGCGGTTTATCTCCTGTTCTTCATCGGTCAGGAACACATAAATTTCACCGTTCTTCTGAACAAGCGTCTGGCGCACCAGCCGCTTCAGCGCCTCCTCCACACGCTGCGTCAGTTCCATGCGGTCTTCATTGACGCCGGAGACCATCAGGCTGGTAATGTTGTTTACGTTGGCGGTGATCTCCTTGACATACTTGATCATGAACAGGGCCTTGAGGACATTGACGTCAAAACACTCGGCGTCATGCTCCGGGTTCAGATATTCGTTGTCCAGCGCGCGCGTGATCACGCCCTTATGCGAATGGTCAAGAAACTGCTCAAGGGCGTCGTAGAACATATTAAAGGGCACCAGCGCACCCGGGGCCTGCTCCATGACTCTGACGGCGGATTCCTTGAACATTGCCAGCATGGAGCGTTCGCCCTCGGCAAGGTGCTTGCCGGAGGCGCCGTGCGTGCGGATGGCGGTAAGGACGCTGCCCAGCAGGTTGAACTGGTACGGAATGAACGGATAGACCGCGGAGAAATTCTCCCGGTCGGAATAGAGCTTCTTCTCGACGCCGTCGTTGAAAACGACCAGATTTTTGATGACGGTCGCCTTGTCATCGTAGAGAAGCGTGAGCGTTTCTTTGCCGGGCGCGTTCTTCTCCAGAATACGCTTCCGGATGACTTCGTCCACGTTGGCGGAGGACAACGAGAGGCGGGTATCAAAACGGCCCTGAATCTTCGAAAAGTCGTTGCCCTTTGTTTTCGTAATGGAGTCAATGTCCTGCTGGCTGGTGACGATGATCCACGCTTTGCCGCGGCAGGCAGTGCCAAGGTCTTCCGTCACCGTCTGCAGGTTGAGCATCAGCCTGGAATCTTCGCCGATATACTGGCCAATCTCGTCTACAAGGAACACGACGTGATGATTGCTGCCTTTTTTATCGATGTATTTTTTTACAAGATCGGCGAAACGCTCAATGCTGATGGAATATGGCTCGGCTGCTTTTTCGCACCAGTTGCGCGCCGCCTCCTCACTCATGAAGCCCATTGCGGCCAAAACTTCCACTACATCGTCCTGGATGAAATCAAAGTCGTTGCGCGCCTCCTGCCAGGGCGAACCGAAAGAATCCTCGAACCGGCTTTTGAACTCGCTGTATTTGCCGTCGTCGGTAAGCTTGCGTTCCAGGTCTGCAAGGAACGGGATGGAACCGCAGAAGCCCTGCATCTCGTTGAAAACCTTTAAGAAAACGGACACAATGGCATCCTTGGATTGCTTGCTGCTCATTTCGCCCTTGGAGTCAATGTTGAACAGCACAACATCCGTTGGAACGTTCGCGGCAAGACGCATATCGGCCAGAACGGTATTGTCAATGATTTTCTGGTCGTCGATGAAGTAGTCGATGGCAGCCTTGCCGTCGACGTTCTTGTTGGCGAGAAGATAAGAAAGAATTTTCAGAAAATGCGATTTACCGCTTCCAAAAAAACCGGAGATCCAAACGCCCATCTTGTCGGTTGTTCCAAGGATACCGCGTTTGTAGCTGGCGAAGAATTCCGCAAAGTGCTTTTGCAGCTCCCGCGTGACGACATACTCTTCCAATTCCTGCCGGACGTTGGAGCTGTCATCCTGCCCAACCTTGATAACGCCTTTTATGTCGCGGTCAATCGGTTTTGCGAACAAGTCTTTGATCATCATAGCTTCTCTCCTCAATCAACAAGCTTGAAAGCACGGTAGTAATTGTCGTCCTTGATTTCACCGAACAGGACTAGCTCCTGTCCATCGTATTCTCCGGGGTAAAACATCACCACCGGAACAGAGTCTATTACCTGGTGCAGATTGTTCAGCACCGTGTGGGAACGCAGAAGCGGATAACATTTTCCGATTCCGGTGATAAACACAACGGAGTTGGCCGGGGTACGCTCTCTGATGTGGTTCACGATCAAACTGTCCGCCGAAGTGAGCCGGAGCGTATTGCCAACCGCTTTTGTGATTCTGTCAAAGCCTCTGGCTTTTTCAAACTCGAAGCACTTTTCAAGATAGCCCTTGGCTTTGAGTATTGAAATAATGATGTCGTACAGGTCAAACACAACGATGCGGAAGCCATCGATTGCTTCTTCATTTTTCTGGCGTATGTATTCAATACGCTCACGCACAACAAGTTCCTGTTCTGCCGGGTAATCAAAAATATAATAGCCCACCTCGTTCCCCAGGCCCTTATTCTGCCGGAAAGAAGGCTTTTTGATAACCTCTTCGATTTTATCCAGGCGTTGTTCCAGTGAAAGCATCATATCCCCCCCGTAATGGCTTTGATCATGGCGCCTTCGCCCTTCGCTTCCAGATGCCGCTCTAAAGCTATATCCAAAACAGGCGGCGTGATTCTGCGCGTTTTTCCGTCCTGCACAAGCAGATTGGCATCGGCCATATAATTGAAATAGCACTGGCGCAGGTGGGACTTTGTCGATTCTTTCCAGCCCTCGACACTGTTGCTCTGCGCGCCTTTGTTCTTAAAGAAGACGTTTGTGTCACTGTCTTCGATAACCGGGATTCCGAGAAGGATTTTTTCACGATACACTTCAAATAAAAATTCAAAGAACAGCCGGTCTGTTCTTAAAACAGCAATCAGATTCAGCAGCTTCTGAGTTGCCAAATCGGATTCAATAAACATTTGGATCTCTCTAGCATCCAAGACGGAAACCCGGTTCGTGAGATAACCTGCGACCCGCTTTGCGCGGTACGGATTAACTGCCCCGAGGAGATTTTCTTCTACACAAGCGGCCTTGATATCGTTTTGGCTCTTACCGTCCGAAACGAGCTTTACAATCTTTTTGAACTCAATGAACCAGAAAGATTGCGACATGAGACCAGCGCTGTATGCTTTCATTTTGAGTACCCCATTTATTAAACTTCTTCTCAATGGCGCTCACAGTATTATCATCATGGGCATATGGAGAAGACCGACCTCCACAGGGAGGCATCATCCCGACCGATTGTTTCGATCAACTTTTGCGCCTGTTATCTTTAATCGCATATATTTGGATTATAACATAAAATATTAGACTAGTACACAAATAATAACGTAAAATAATCGACTATTGGGCGGCTTTCATCATCTAAAATTAGATGCAAACAGGTGGTGAAACAGCAATGGATGAAAATTTTATTCGTGAACGGATTACTCAGCTCCGTCTCAAAAAAGGCATTTCTGAATATCAGATGAGCTACGACCTCGGCCACAGCCGAGGATACGTGTACAATATCTCTTCCGGGAAATCCCTGCCGCCCATGGCAGAATTTCTGCGGATCTGTGAATATTTCAACCTCACACCCAGCCAGTTTTTTGATGAATCCCTGGAAAACCCTTCGCTGCTTCAAAGTGTGATCGATGAACTTCGCAAGCTGAATGACGACGATCTCATCCTGATTCTTGGCAATATTCGGCGTTTGACCAGAGAATAATCGTTGCTTGTGCCACAGGCATCCTAAATTCACAGTTTGACAGGTTTAGAAATGGCCCCAAGGTTTATACCCTTGGGGCCATTTCTAAACAAATGTATATAAAATGGGATTGTAGAATCTATGAATTAAGAATTCCGGTTAAAAAAGTACGCAAAGCTGCTGGATTTTCTGGAGTGCGAGCGAACGCGGAACATATACCGGGAAATCGCAGCACTGCTCTTCAGCTGCCGCATCCGAAAATTCGTCTACGATAGTGAACAATATCTGATGCTACGCAGAAGCGTTAATATGCCCGTATGTATATTCGAAAACTGTTTTGAAGAGAAGCTTAAAAGGCAATAAAACCAGGTTCAATATTCCGGCAGAAAGTCTTTTAAGCCTGATTTCCAAATATCTTTAAATCGCAATAACGCCCCACCATGTGGCGCGCTTGCCACAGCCACCAAAACCGGCTAGAGCGCTATCTATACCTACGACAACGCGGGCGACCGCACTGGGGAGAAAGACTGAACGGGTTTACTGTATTCGTGTGCGATCGGGTCAATAGGCTGCAAGCGCCAGCGGTGCGCCTGTCACAGGCTACACTTAGGGAACCTCTGAATAAATAGCCTTCATTCAGCGCCGAGCGAGAAAACAGACGATTACCGCTTGGTTCAAGCGATTCTGTCGGAAAATAGCCAGTATTCCTTTGCATTTCCGCTCCATTTCCTGAAAAAGGGCAGACTACCCCTATATCAGGTTGTGGAAAGTTTTCGCCCGGCCATGGCAAGGGCGTATAAAT
>OFCQ01000097.1_pt1 | contig 60900 bp, 54 predicted proteins | sample 1520861 | NCBI WGS metagenome assembly OFCQ01 (sample SAMEA2699036, study PRJEB24076) | metagenome | biome: Human gut stool | place: Spain | collected 2012-11-21 | reverse complement strand
ATATTATTTGGTCTTTTGCTGTCGCGGCGGACCGTTTTGGCCGCCGTGATTTTAGGTTAGAACGGCGGTACGATGTGGACCGCCGGACAAGGAGACTTTTATGGATACCAGACTGATTCTTCTGCTCCCGATTTTGCTGGCTGCCGCTGCGGGAACAGCGTGGTTTTTGTGGCAGTACCGAAAGGAAAAGAGAAGCCTTTGGCTGGGGATTTCCTTTCTGGCGGCATTGCTGCCGGTATTGGGGCTGTGCGCCGTCATTTTACTGATGCTGGAGAGCCAGCCGTTTGCATGGGGAATTCTTGTCATCGGCGGGGTTGCGTTTTTGGCGGCAATTTTGCTGTTCCCGTTTGCGCTGATCACCACTCTGCTGATTTCCGGTATTCAGCTGATCCGCAGGGAGGGCTTTTCTCTTTCTCATCTGCTTTCGCTTGGATTTGGGGTGTGCTACATTGCATACCTGGTGGGTTGGCCCATGCTGAGCGACATTCGAAAGGATGATTTTTGGAATTTTCTGTACGCGTATCTTTCCTTTGTATTCTTTGTCACCCTTTCGATTTTTGCGCTGTATACGATCAGCAGCTTTTTGAATTTGCTCCGAAACCGCCGGAAAACATACCGATATATCATCGTGTTGGGCTGCGGATTGATGAACGGCACCGAGGTAACGCCGCTTCTGGCGGGCCGGATTCAAAAGGGGATAGAGGCATACCGTCAGAATCCCGGCAGCCGGCTGGTATTTTCCGGAGGAAAGGGAAGCGACGAAGCTCTCCCGGAGGGAGAGGCGATGAAGCGCTATGCCATGGAGAAAGGCATTCCGGAAGAGGATATTCTGGTGGAAGACCAGTCTGTAAACACCAGAGAGAACCTGCAGTTTTCTGATCAGCTGATTCAGAAGGACGCACAGGGGGATACGGGGAACCTGCTGGTGGTCACAAACCGCTACCACGTGTTCCGCGCGCTGCTTTTGGCCAAGCATCTGGGGATTCCCTGCGATGGGCGCGGCTCACGCACGAAGCTGTATTTTGCGCTCAATGCCTTTATTCGGGAATGGATCGCTTATCTGGTATTCTGGCGCAAAACATATGTCACCGTTCTGGGAATTTCCTTTTTTGCGCTCGGTGCCGGTTATCTGCTGAGCTGGTATCTGCGTCACCTGTAACCATATGAAAGAAACCGCAAAAATTCTGCCTTAAGACTTTAGAACAAAAAAATTAGGAAGGCACCCGCCTTCCTTTTTTCCTGGGAGAGATGAAGCTTCCCCTGAACGCATTTCTGCCGCTGTGATGTAGAAAATGCCGTACATACGCTTTGAGGGATGCGTCAAAAAACGCGGGGTCTTTCCGAAAGGAAGAGACCCCGCGTTTGTTACTGCACTTTTGGTTTGTTCCGGCTCGAATGTATCGCTGAAAAACCGATCATGCGTTTCAGAAAATCATAAGAAATCCTTGCAGGAAACGAGCAGGTCTATCTTTTTCCACTGCGTTTCCTCGTCGATACAATTGCCTTCCTCAACAGAAGCAAATCCGCACTGTGGGGATAAAGCGATATTGTCGCCCACAACGGCCTTCGCCTCTAAATATCTCCTTTTGATGTCATCGTAGCTTTCCAAAACGGGGTTCTTTGTGGAAATCAGACCCGCTACAAAGGTGACGCCTGTTCCTTTCAACACCGACCAGGGGGCAAAGGAGCCGGAACGCTCGTCGTCATACTCGACGAAAAAGCCGTCATAAGGAATCTGGCTGATAATCGGCGCCACGGAATCGTAAAAACCATTAAAGAGAGGATGCCCCTTGAAATTGCCCTTGCAGAAGTGATTGGCAATGATCATGTCGGCGGGCTTTCCCTCAAGAGCTTTTGTAGATACGCGCTTGAACCACTCCAGAACCTCAGCCTTTTCATACCCCAGAGAAGATACTTTCTTTAAGAAGTTCTCATCAATCATATAGGTCCAGGAGGTATCGTCGATTTGCAGATATCTGCAGCCATGCGCATATAGATCCTGAATGGCGCACTGATAAGCGAGGGCAATGTCCTCAATGAGCGCATCAATGTTGCTGCCGTAGTATGGAACTTCTTTGATACCCATCTGCAGGTAATTATCGACGAGGATCATGTTGGGGCCGGAAATACATTTTTTTGCTGTGACGCCCGGATACTTCTTTGCTTCCTGAGCCAGGAAGTCGAAGGCTTCAATCTCTGCGTGGGCGCGTTCCGCGTTATAAGAAATCTTTCCGTTGATATAGCCCAATTCAATGTGATTGACGACGCCGTTGCGCTCTTTTTCCAAGTGCTGGGTGGTAAAGCCCTCGAACTCCTTGAGCCAGTCCAGGTGCCACCACCTGCGCCGGTATTCTCCGTCGGTTACAAATTTCAGGCCATGGGCAACTTCTTTGGCAACCAGCTCCGCAATCGCCGTATCCTCAACCTTCCGCAAGTCTGCCAAAGAGATTTCTCCGCTCGCAAATTGGGCTCTTGCCGTTTTGACCTGCGCGGGTCTTAAAAAAGAACCCACGATATCGTATTTGATGTTTAACATAAGTACCCCCCTGTATTTGATCTTCTTGGGTCATGATAAAAGAGAAACTGCCGGAGCGGCTTGCCCGCGGCCGGAGCTTCCAATCGCTTTCTCAACTTAGCTTTTATTATTATTCATTATATCATAGAGAGATGATTTTACGGTAATACAAATAAGATATGGATAGATATAGTTTTATGCTTTATAGGAACGAGCGGCGAAAGTGCGGCAGCCCTACCACCGCAAGGGAGAAAGAGGCTGCGAGACTTCTTTTCCCTTCATCGCAATCTCGCAGTATTTCATTGGAGCCGAAGATGTCCCTGGAATCATGGGAAAATGCGTCCTCCGAATCGCTCCTGAACCTGATTGTGCCGGTGGGCGGGAGAACGACAAGAAACAGATCGTCAACAGGCCGGTTCCTCTTGGGAGCGGAAAATAACCTGCACAGCGCCAACTGCTGTTGGAAAAAACACGGACTGATCCGCTGTTTCAGCTCCTCCGAACAATAACATATTCTTATAATGCGATATGCAAAAACCGGGGACGCTTCTAAGGGAAGCGGCCCCGGTTTTCTATGTGTGCTTTATTCCAGCTCGAATGCGCCGGTGTACAGCTGATAATATTTGCCGCGCTCGGCAATCAGCTGATCATGGCTGCCGCGCTCAATGATACGGCCGTGCTCCAGCACCATGATCACGTCGGCGTTCTGAACGGTGGACAGACGGTGGGCAATGACGAACACCGTGCGCCCTTTCATCAGAGCGTCCATACCCTTTTGCACAATCGCCTCGGTTCGAGTGTCGATGGAGGAGGTCGCTTCGTCCAGAATCATCACGGGCGGGTCGGCCACCGCGGCGCGCGCGATCGAAATCAACTGCCGCTGCCCCTGTGAAAGGCCGCTGCCGTCGCTTTCCAGCACGGTCTGGTACCCCTTCGGCAGCATCCGGATAAAGCCGTCCGCGTTCGCGAGCTTCGCGGCCGTGATGCATTCCTCATCCGTCGCATCGAGCTTGCCGTAACGAATATTCTCCATCACGGTGCCGGTAAACAGGTTGACGTCCTGCAGAACAATGCCGAGCGAACGGCGCAGGTCTGCTTTTTTGATCTTGTTGATATTGATGCCGTCGTACCGGATCTTTCCGTCGGCAATATCGTAAAAGCGGTTGATCAGGTTGGTGATCGTCGTTTTACCGGCGCCGGTCGCTCCAACGAACGCCACCTTCTGGCCGGGCTCCGCATATAGCGTGATGTTGTGCAGTACCGGCTTGCCCTCTTCGTATTCAAAATCCACGTCGTAAAAGCGGATATCGCCGTTCAGGGGAGTGTAGGTGATGCTGCCGTCGCTGTGCGGATACTTCCAGGCCCACATTTCGGTGCGCTCGCTGCATTCGGTCACCTCTCCGTCGGTTACGCAGGCGTTCACGAGTGTAACGTACCCGTCGTCCTGCTCGCTTTCTTCATCCATCAGCTCAAAAATACGGGAGGCGCCGGCCAGCGCCATGATGACCATGTTGAACTGCATCGAGATCTGGCCAATGGGGTTGATGAAGCTGCGGGAAAGAGTCAGGAACGAAACGATGGTGCCGATCGTCAGCACATTGACCCCGGCCAGGCTCAGGTTCGGCAGACCGGCGATTCCCGCCGCGCCGCCGATCACCGCCAGCAATACATAGAGCATGTAGCCCATGTTGCCGACAACGGGCATCGTGATGTTTCCGTATTTGTTCGCTTCGGTTGCGCAGTAGCGCAGCTCGTCGTTTCTAAGGTCAAAATCTTCTTTTGTTTTGTCCTCGTGGCAGAATACCTTGATGACCTTCTGCCCGTTGATCATTTCTTCAATGTAGCCGTTTACATTGCCCAGCGCCTGCTGCTGCTTGACAAAGAACGTACCGCTGCGCCCGACCAGGGTTTTGATGACCTTGAGCAGGAGCACGGCGAATACGGCGACAAACGCGGTCAGACCCACGCTGAGGTACAGCATGGAGAAAAACGCCGCGGCAACGGAAACGACAGAAGAAAGCATCTGCGGAAAGCTCTGTGAAATCGCCTGACGCAGCGTGTCGGTGTCGTTTGTGTAGCGGCTCATAACATCGCCGTAGGGGTGGGTGTCAAAATAGCGGATCGGCAGGCTCTGCATGTGGGTAAACATACTGTCGCGGATTTTTTTCAGTGTGCCCTGCTCCACGATGACCATCACCCAGTTATAGAACAGGGTGGAACAGATGCCGATCAGATACACGCAGCCGATGGAGAGAACCGCGCGGAACAGGCCGGAAAAGTCCGGGTTGACCTGCCCCAGCAGCGGAACAATATATTGATCGATCAAAGTCTGCAAAAACAGCGCAGAGGCCGCACTGGCGGCGGCGCTGATCAGAATGCAGATGCCGACGAGAATCAGGCGAAACCGGTATTCCGACATGTAAGAGAGCAGACGCTTGATGGTGCCGGGCTTAAAGCGCTGCATCGGCGGGTGCCCGGCCGGCTTTCTGCCGGTTTTGGCAGCGGCGGATTGGTTATTCATGAAGGGTTCCCCCCTTGTTCTGAGATTCATAGACCTCGCGGTAAATCGCGCAGGTTTCGAGCAGCTGTTCGTGCGTGCCGATCGCGTTGATGCGGCCGTCGTCCAGCACGATGATCTTATCCGCGTCCTGCACGGAGGAAACGCGCTGCGCGATGATGATTTTGGTGGTGTTCGGGATGTTCTCCCGGAACGCCTGACGGATCAGGCTGTCGGTTTTGGTATCGACAGCGCTGGTAGAGTCATCCAGAATCAGAATTTTCGGCTGCTTGAGCAATGCGCGTGCAATACACAAACGCTGGCGCTGACCGCCGGAAACGTTCGTGCCGCCCTGCTCAATATACGTGTCGTACCCGTCCGGGAACTCGCGGATGAAGCCGTCGGCCTGCGCAAGCTGACAGGCATGGATCATTTCCTCGTCTGTAGCCTTTTCGTTGCCCCAGCGAAGGTTCTCTTTGATCGTGCCGGAGAACAGCACGTTCTTTTGCAGCACCATGGCCACCTCGTTGCGCAGTGTTTCCAGGTCGTAATCCTTTACATTGACTCCGCCGACGGTTACAACGCCGCCCATCGGGTCATACAGGCGGGGAATCAGCTGCACCAGGCTCGATTTGGACGAGCCCGTTCCGCCGATGATGCCGACGGTCTGGCCCGACGCGATGGAAAACGTGATATCGTCGAGTACCGGTTTGTCGGTTTGCCGTGCATAAGAGAAGGTGACGTCCTCAAAGGTAATGGAGCCGTTCGGCACGGAATAAACCGGGTTCTCCGAGTTTTTCAGGTCGCTTTCCTCGGTCATCACCTCTACAATTCTTTCGGCGGACGCGCGGGAGATGATGATCATGACGAATACCATCGAGAGCATCATCAGGCTCATCAGAATCTGCATGGCATAGGTAATCAGACTGGCCAGCTCGCCGGTGGAAAGGCCGATCGCCGCGTTGTTCCCGCTGGCGACGATCTCTTGCGCGCCAAACCACGAGAGCAGCAGCATGCTGGCATAAAGACACAACTGCATCAGCGGCATGGTAAAGGCCAGACGTTTTTCCGCTTTTGTAAAGTCATTGAAGATCGTTTGAGAAACGTCGGCAAACTTCTTCTCTTCAAAATCCTCGCGGATATAGGATTTGACCACACGAATGCCGTGCAGGTTTTCCTGCACGATGTTATTCAGCCGGTCATAGGTGCGGAACACCCGCACAAAGATCGGGTGAACGCGCGACATAATCACGAACATGCCCAAACCGAGCACCGGGATGGTCGCAAGGAAGATCAGCGACAGCTGTGCGTCGATCCGGAACGAAAACATGAGCGCGAACACGATCATCATCGGCGCGCGCACGGCAAGACGCACCAGCATCTGGTACGCGTTCTGCACGTTGGTCACGTCGGTGGTCAGGCGGGTGATGATGCTCGCGGTCGAAAACTTATCGATGTTGGAAAACGAAAAGTTCTGTACATTGTAAAACATGTCGTGGCGCAGATTTCTGGCAAAGCCTGCCGAGGCGACCGCCGCGCTGCGTCCGGCCAGAATGCCTGTAACCAGCGAAAGCGCCGCGGCCAGGATGAGAACAAGACCCATCTTGAGCACGTAGGACATGTCCTTTTGATTGATTCCGTTATCAATCAAAAATGCCATGATAGTTGGAATCACAATTTCGAGGATGGATTCCAAAGTAACGTATATCGGTGCGAGAATCGTTTCCTTTTTATATTCCCGCACACTAGACAGAAGTGTTTTGATCATGGATTGTTATTGCTCCTCCTGCAGATTGGTTATGTTGGTTTTCATGCGTTCCAAATAAGAAAGCAGCGTTTTGATTTCCTCCTCCGTAAAGCCCTGGATGAGGGTATACTCCATTTTTTTGGCATCCTCCAGCATCAGTCCCCGGATTTCCAGCGCCTTTGGGGTCAGCACAATTTTTTTCAGGCGTGCGTCCTGCGCAACGGCCTGCCGCTCGATCAGCCCCTTTTGCTCCATCAGGCTCAGCACCCGGGAAGCGGTGGAACGGGTAATGGTGAAATAGTCCTCAATGTCTTTCTGGTAGATGTCCTGGCCGGCCCGGTCGGCGACAAAACTGATGATCCAGCCGTTATTGCCGGTAACGGTTTCAATCTCCTTCCGGTGAGATGAAAATTCAAAATAACGCCGGATCATATTGTTCAGAGAGCGAAGCTCCCGGCCGACCCTCATTTTATTCATGGGGCATATCCTTTCCAAAGTAAATTGTTTGATATAAAACTGTTGTGTGTACAACATTATATTCAAAATCAAATCATGAGTCAAGAGAAAAAGTGATAAAACATACGCCCCAAAATGAATTCTAATTTGTCGAAATAATACTGAAACGCAGAAGAATTCAGCAGGCTGATACAAGCAAAATCGGGTCTGCAGGGAGATGATGATTTTGCACAGGAAAATCAGGCTACTTTCTAGGATTACCGAATTGTTCCAATAAAAAACAGCAGGCCAATTTGGCCCGCTGTTTTTTATTGGAACATCGAAACGATGCTTAGAACTGAATCACTTTCGGCTCTTCGGTAAAGGAGCAAATGGTGGCGGTGGCATTTTCCAGGTAGAAAACGACCGTGTTGCCGTCATCGGCACTGTACATTTTTTTCAGAGAGGGGTATGCGTCCAGCATGTGCTGTCTTGCCTGTACGCGGTCATCTTCTACCGCGGTCGCTGTAAGGCGAATCCAGTTTCCGCCCGCCATGCCGCTGATTTCAATTTTGGGATTCTCTTTCATCTGGCGGTACACGTTTTTTACCTTGCCGGTTTGGATGTACAGCTTGCCCTCAAAAATCTCCGCCGTGCCAAAGGGGCGCACGCGCGGCTGATCGCCGTCGGTGGTAGCCAGATAATAGGTGCTGCATTGTTTCAAAAATTCGCATACTTCCTGCATGAGTCATGCCTCCGTTTTCTTTTGATTGACTTATGGTTTATTTCCTGCTACCATTGAAACATAGTACAAAACAGAATTCAAGTACGATTATTTTGTATCGTAAGTATCTTTTTAGATACTAAAAGGGAGCTTTGATAAAATGGATCAGGATTTGTTCGGCATCTGCCCTTATGTGACAGTGCAAAAGCTGCTGACGGGGAAATGGACGCTGTTGATTTTATATCATTTGAGCATGAAAACGATGCGCTTTAACGAGCTGCAGCGGGCACTGCCGCGCCTGACGCAGGCCACGCTGACAAAGCAGCTGCACATGATGCTGGAAAACGGCCTGATTGAGCGCACGGTGTACAACCAGATTCCGCCGAAGGTGGAGTATTCGCTCAGCCAGCTCGGCCGGGATTTTGAGCCGGTTCTGGACGCTGTGGGCGTGTGGGGGAAAGAGTATATCGCCTGCATCAAGGAAAAGGAACTCCGATAACAGTATTTCCAAACTCTGCGAACTTTCTTCGGGTGTTATTTTCGCGTTTTTTGATTTTCTTTTACTTTGTGAAAGATGCAGAGAATCAATCGAAGATTTTTTTCTGGATTGGTCAATGCGTTACAGAAAAACTGCCTATGGAACAAAAAGCGGGGTTTTGAATATTGTATTCAAAAGAGTTCTCACTTCTCTTTTGTGAAACAGACTATTGACAGGGTTGTATTTTTGTGTTACTTTAAGTAAAAATTTGATAACCAAACCGTTGATGCGGAGATAACGGTGATCATGTTCTTACAGAGAGCCTGCGATGCTGAGAATCAGGCAGAAAACAAGTCATCAAATGGACCGCTGAGGGCGCAGTCAAAGGGGCAACCCGAGTATTCTGCGACGAGAAGGCATACGTTAGTTGCCGGGGATATGTTAGTATCCTGCTAAGAGCACGGTCGTTGTATCGTGAATCAGGGTGGCACCGCGAGCCTTTCAGCTCGTCCTTGACAAAGTAATTGTCAGGGGCGGGCTTTTTTGTCGTCTCTGGCAGAAAGTAATCTGACAGAAAGGCATGATGAAACATGGCAAATCCCGCGTTTTCAGAAGCAAAACGGCTGGCGCAGTCGGGCAATTTTAAAATCATCCCAATCAGCTGCGAGCTGTACGCCGACCGGATCACCCCCATGGAAGCACTGCGAAAGCTGAAAAATGTCAGCAGCCACTGCTACCTGCTTGAATCGGCGGAGAGCAGCCGCGTGTGGGGCCGGTACACGTTTCTTGGGTTTGACCCCGCGCTGGAGCTGAGCTGCACGGACGGTATGCTCACCCTGCGGGCCGGTTCCTCCATCACGATGGAAACAAAGCACCCGAAAGAGATCATCCGGCAGGTGCTCGCGGATAACCGCAGCCCGCGTATGGAAAACCTGCCGCCCTTTACCGGCGGGCTCGTCGGGTATTTTTCCTACGATTACATCAAATACGCCGAGCCGTCCCTTGTACTGGACGCAAATGACGAAGAGGGCTTTCAGGATGTGGATTTGATGCTGTTCGACAAGGTGATCGCGTTTGACCATTTCCGGCAGAAGATCATTCTGATCGTGAACGCGCGGTGCGATCATATGGAGACAGAGTACCGCCGGGCAGAGATGGAGCTGAAAAAGCTTCGCGAGCTTCTTCTGAACGGTGCGCCGAAGCAGGAGGCCCCCGGGCGGATGACCTCGCCGGTGCGCGCGCTGTTCGATGAGCCCGCTTACTGCGCTATGGTCGAGCGGGCGAAGGAGTATATCCGAGAGGGGGATATATTTCAGGTGGTGCTCTCGAACCGGCTCGAAGCGGACTTTGAGGGAAGCCTGCTCGACACCTACCGCGTTCTGCGCACAGTGAACCCTTCGCCGTATATGTTCTATTTTTCGAGCGACGACATCGAGATCGCCGGCGCTTCTCCCGAAACGCTGGTGCGCCTGCAAAACGGTGTGCTGCACACCTTCCCGCTGGCCGGCACCCGCCCGCGCGGCAAAACGGAAGAGGAAGACAAACGGCTGGAACAGGAGCTTCTGGCGGACGAAAAGGAATGCGCCGAGCACAACATGCTGGTCGATTTGGGGCGCAACGATATCGGCAGAATCAGCGAGTTCGGCAGTGTACAGGTGGAGCAATACATGCAGATCGAACGCTTTTCCCACGTGATGCACATCGGCTCCACCGTGTGCGGAACGCTCCGAAAAGACCGCGACGCGGCGGACGCGATCGACTCAATTCTACCCGCCGGCACGCTTTCCGGCGCTCCCAAAATCCGCGCCTGCGAGATCATCAATGAGCTGGAGAACAACAAGCGCGGCATCTACGGCGGGGCCATCGGCTACATCGATTTTACCGGGAATCTCGACACCTGCATCGCGATCCGTATCGCCTACAAAAAGAAGGGTAAGGTGTTTGTCCGCTCCGGGGCCGGAATCGTGGCCGACAGCGTGCCGGAGAACGAGTACCGGGAATGCATTCAAAAGGCCAGAGCCGTCATCGGCGCACTGGAGGCCGCACAGGGAGGGCTGAAACATGATTCTGCTGATTGATAACTACGACAGCTTTTCGTATAACCTGTATCAGTTTGTCGGTACGAATTATCCCGACATCCGCGTTGTGCGCAACGACGAGCTTTCGGTGGAGCAGGCAAGGGAGCTGGCCCCCTCGCACATCATTCTCTCGCCGGGGCCGGGCTACCCGGGGGACGCCGGCATCTGCGTCGAGGCCGCGAAAGAGCTGGGGCAGACGATCCCGCTGCTCGGCGTGTGCCTGGGGCATCAGGCGATCTGCGAGGCATACGGGGCAACGGTCTCCCACGCGAAACAGCTGATGCACGGCAAACAGTCCGTGGTGACGCTCGATACGGATTGCCCTCTGTTTTCCGGGCTTCCCAAACAGATCAAGGCGGCGCGCTACCACTCGCTTGCCGCCATACACGATACGATGCCGGAATGCCTCGCTGTTACCGCCGAAACCGACGACGGAGAAATTATGGCCGTGATGCACCGCGAGTTCCCGATTTACGGGGTGCAGTTCCATCCGGAATCGATCCTGACCGAAAACGGCATGCAGATTATTCAGAATTTTCTTGCACTGTGAAAGGAGCGCTTGTCATGATTAAAGAAGCAACCTCGAAGCTGATCGACCGAAAAGACCTGACCTACGACGAGGCCCGGGCCGTCATGGATGAAATCATGAGCGGCGGCACATCGCCGGTGCAGACCGCGGCGTTCCTTGCGGCGCTCTCCGCCAAGGGCGAAACCATTGAGGAGATCACCGCCTGCGCCGCCGGGATGCGTGCACGCGCGCTGCCCGTGGAATATACGGATGACCTGCTCGAGATCGTCGGCACCGGCGGGGACGGCTCGAACTCGTTCAATATTTCTACCACCTCCTCCATCGTCATCGCAGCGGGTGGGGTTCGGGTAGCAAAGCACGGTAACCGTGCGGCCTCCTCCCGCAGCGGCGCGGCGGATTGCCTGGAGGCGCTGGGCGTGAACATCAGCCTTTCTCCGGAACAGTGCGTTTCGCTGCTGCAAAACGTCGGCATCTGCTTTTTATTCGCGCAGACCTACCATTCTTCCATGAAATACGTCGGCCCCGTTCGTAAAGAGCTGGGCATCCGCACCATTTTTAATATTCTCGGTCCGCTGACAAACCCCGCTCATGCGAATTTGCAGGTGCTGGGCGTGTACTCCGAAGAGATGGTGGAGCCGCTGGCCCATGTGCTGCACAATCTGGGCGTGCGGCGCGGCATGGTGGTCTACGGGCAGGATAAGCTCGATGAAATTTCCCTGTCCTCGCCGACCACTGTCTGTGAATTCAACGGCGACGAGTTCACCACCTATGTGATTCACCCGCAGGATTTCGGCCTGACCCCGTGCGAGAAATCCGAGCTGGTCGGCGGCACACCGCAGGAAAACGCGCAGATCACGCTCGATATTTTAAACGGGGCAAAGGGTGCAAAACGCGATGCGGTGCTGCTCAACGCGGGCGCGGGGCTGTATGTTGCGGGCAAGGCCGCTTCCCTCGAAGCTGGAGTCCGTTTGGCGGCAGAGTTGATCGACAGCGGCAGGGCGATGGCAAAGCTGCAGGAGTTCATTCTGGAATCGAACCGGAAGGAAGAGGCAGCGTCATGATTCTGGATGAAATCGCGGCCTATGCCGCACAGCGCGTGGCACACGCCAAGAAGCTCGTTTCACCCGGGGAATTGCGTGAAGCGGCACTGAAACTGCCCAAGGGCGATTTGAGATTTACAAAGGCCCTGCAAGCAGATGGGATGTCCCTGATCTGCGAGGTGAAAAAAGCTTCCCCCTCCAAGGGGATTATTTCAGAAGAGTTTCCGTACCTTGTCATCGCAAAGGAGTACGAGGCTGCCGGGGCGGATTGCATCTCCTGCCTGACGGAGCCAAAGTGGTTTTTGGGGTCGGATGATATTTTCCGCAACATTCGAAATACGGTTTCTACTCCGATGCTGCGCAAGGATTTTACGGTGGACGAATACCAGCTTTACGAGGCCAAGGTTCTGGGGGCCGACGCGGTGCTGCTCATCTGCGCGCTGCTCGATACGAAAACCATTGAGCGGTATCTCGGCATTTGCGATGCGCTGGGCCTTTCCGCTCTGGTTGAGGCACACGACGAAACGGAAATCGAGTCGGCAGTACAGGCCGGGGCGAAAATCATCGGTGTAAATAACCGCAATCTGAAAAACTTTACGGTTGATTTTTCGAACGCCGCCCGCCTGCGGGAGAAGATCCCGGCAAGTGTCCTGTTCGTCGCTGAATCCGGCGTTACGGGAGCGGCGGACATTGCCCGGCTGAAAGCGTCGGGGGCCGACGCGGTTCTGGTGGGCGAAGCGCTGATGAAAGCGCCGGAGCGCCGCGCGGCGCTCCGGGAATTCAGGAGGGCTGCACAATGACGAAGATTAAAATCTGCGGGCTGTTCCGCCTGTGCGACGCCGAATACATCAACGAGGCCATGCCGGATTACGCGGGCTTTGTCTTCTTTGAAAAAAGCCACCGCAACGTGACAATGCAGCAGGCTGCACAGCTCAGAAAGAGTATTCATCCATCCATACCGGCTGTCGGAGTATTTGTGAATGCCCCGCAGGAGCAAATCATATCGCTGTGCCGCGAGGGAGTGATCCAGATCGTCCAACTGCACGGCGGTGAAAGCGCGAAATATATCGGGCGGCTGAAAGCGCTGATTCCCGGCGTGCCGATCTGGCAGGCCTTTCGCGTGCGTACGCCAGAGGATTTGACGGTGGCACAGCAAAGCACAGCCGACCTGATTTTACTCGACAACGGTTATGGCACCGGCGAAACGTTCGACTGGTCGCTGATTTCGGGCATGACCCGCCCCTTCCTTTTGGCAGGAGGATTAACACCGCAGAACATCCCGCAGGCGATTGCGCGCTTTGCACCCTATGCGGTGGATATCAGCTCCGGCGTGGAAACGGAGAAGCAGAAAGACCGCGATAAAATCCTCGCCGCCGTCGCTGTGGTGCGCGGGACAGGGAATGAGGATACGGAAAAACCACAAAACCAGCCGGAGTAATCCGGCGAAAAGGAGTGAGCAGAATGTCTAAAGGAAGGTTCGGAGTTTACGGTGGCCAATATATTCCCGAAACGCTGATGACCGCCGTTATCGAGCTGGAGCAGGCTTATAACCATTATAAAGACGATCCGCAGTTTAACGCGGAGCTGACAGAGCTATTCAACAATTACGCAGGGCGGCCTTCTCTGCTGTACTTTGCAGAGAATATGACCAAGCGCCTCGGCGGCGCGAAGATTTACCTGAAGCGTGAGGATTTGAATCACACGGGCGCGCACAAGATCAACAACGTGCTGGGGCAGGTGCTTCTGGCGAAAAAAATGGGCAAAACACGCGTGATCGCCGAAACCGGTGCGGGCCAGCACGGCGTGGCCACCGCCACCGCAGCCGCGCTGATGGGTATGGAGTGCGAAATCTTCATGGGTGAAGAGGACACGAAGCGCCAGGCGCTGAATGTGTACAAAATGCGCCTGCTTGGCGCGAAGGTGAACCCCGTCACGAGCGGCACGGCAACACTCAAGGATGCCGTTTCGGAAACGATGCGCGAATGGGTGGGCCGGATCGCCGACACACACTATGTACTCGGCTCTGTGATGGGCCCGCACCCGTTCCCCACGATCGTGCGCGATTTTCAGGCGGTGATTTCCAAAGAGATCAAGGAACAGATTCTGCAAAAGGAAGGGCGTCTGCCGGACGCGGTTTTGGCCTGTGTGGGCGGCGGCTCCAACGCGATCGGCGCGTTTTACCACTTTATCGGGGATTCTTCCGTACGGCTGATTGGCTGCGAGGCCGCCGGGCGCGGCGTGGAATCCTTTGAAACGGCGGCGACGATCGTCACCGGCAAGCTCGGGATTTTCCACGGAATGAAATCGTATTTCTGCCAGGACGAATACGGGCAGATCGCGCCGGTCTATTCGATTTCCGCCGGGCTCGATTACCCGGGTATTGGGCCGGAGCATGCACACCTGCACGACATTGGCCGCGCGGAATATGTAGCGATCACCGACGACGAGGCCGTGGAGGCATTCGAGTACCTCTCCAGAACGGAGGGCGTGATTCCCGCCATCGAGAGCGCGCACGCCGTCGCGTATGCGATGAAGCTTGCGCCGACGATGGCAAGGGATCAGATCATCGTCGTGAATCTTTCGGGCCGCGGCGATAAGGATTGCGCGGCCATTGCGCGGTACAGAGGGGAGGAGCTGAGCGAATGAGCAGATTAAAAGAGGCATTTGCAGGCGAGAAAGCATTTGTGGCGTTTCTCACCTGCGGCGATCCCGATTTGGAAACGACGGAGCGGCTGATTCAGTCCATCGCCGAAGCGGGCGCAGATGTGATCGAGTTGGGGATTCCCTTTTCCGACCCAACGGCGGAGGGACCCGTCATTCAGGCGGCAAACCTGCGCGCACTGTCAAACGGAGTGACAACGGATGACATCTTTCAGATGGTGCGCCGCGTGCGAAAGACAGTTTCGGTTCCGCTGGTGTTCATGACTTACGCGAACGTGGTGTTTTCCTACGGCACGGAGCGCTTTCTCAAAACCGCTTCCGAAATCGGGATGGACGGCCTGATTCTGCCGGATGTGCCGTTTGAGGAAAAGGAAGAGTTTGAACCAGTCTGCAAACAGTACGGGATGGATTTCATCTCGTTTGTTTCGCCTACCTCCCACGACAGAGTCAAACAGATTGCAAAAGAGGCTGAGGGGTTTTTGTACTGCGTATCCTCTCTGGGCGTGACGGGAGTCCGATCAGAGCTTTCGTCTGGGATTGGCGAAATCACCGCTCTGGTTCGCGAGGTGACGGATACCCCCGTCGCGATCGGCTTCGGCATCTCCACCCCCGAACAGGCGGAAAAAATGGCCGCGATCTCCGACGGTGTGATCGTCGGCTCGGCCATTGTCAGAATCGTCGGGCAATATGGAAGGGGAACCGCTCCGCACGCGGCAGAATATGTAAGACAAATGAAAGAAGCGGTTCGCCGTTTGGGCTGAACTGCCCTACGTTCCAAACGCGTTGTTGTAAAACAAATTTTTTATTAAAAGAAAATGTAAAAGAAAAAAGCATGCCCCGATTCGGCTGATAAAGCCGTTTCAGGGCATGCTTTTTTTTGCCACAGCGGGCAATGTGTTTTGAAAATGACCGTTACCGATCGATCCCGCAATCAGCCTTTTTTAGGAATGCGAATTCTGTGCAACTTTTTCTTTTTTGTCCTCTTTCGACAAAGTGTACGACATCACCGCCGGTATAATAGAAATCGCAGTGATGGCATAAATTGCCGCCATCAGGCCGAATTTGTCGGCCAAATGCCCCAAGAAGGGCGCCACCATTCCGCCGATGCTGACCGAAAGGCCCAGGGTAATCCCCGAGGCCAGGCCCATGCGGTTCGGCAGATATTTCTGCCCCAGTACCACCGTCAGGCTGCTGGGGGAATACAGCGCGTACGCGACCGGAATCAGAAGCAGAACCGCCGGCGTAATAGCACGAACCATTGCCAGAGCAGCCAGTGCCGGCAGCAGCAGGGTGAAGCCGATACGTGTGATTTTAACAAATCCAAAGCGGTCGCCCAATCTGCCGCCGATCAGTGTGCTGGCGGCTCCGATTATAAAATAGAAACTCAGCAGGGTGCTGCCCATGGATTCGGACTGCTGCAGTACCTGAATAAAAAAGAGCGGAAGAAACGTGTTCAGTCCGCAGAACACGATGGAACGGCCAAACAGCAGCAGACTGAGCAGGGTAAAGGGAACCCATCTGTCCGGCTCGGCCAGTTTTTCGGGAATGATTTCCGAAGAGCCCTGTTCCGATGGGGCCTGATTCATTTTCTTGATCTGAGACAAAATCGTGATCGCCATCAAAACACAGGGAACCGCAAGGATCGCTGTCCCCTTGAGCCCAAACAGCGAAATCGACACCGTAGCCAGAATTGGCCCTACGGCAAATCCTGCGTTGCCGCCGAACGAAAAGATGCTGACGCCTGTTCCCTTTTTGTCGCCGGAGACTTTATTTGCCATTCGGGCGCCTTCCGGGTGGAATGCCGCAACGCCGACGCCGCTGATCATAATCGACACGAACAGAAGCCGGAAGTCAGAGAGAAAACCGGCTGCCGCCATTCCTCCGCCGGCCAGCAGTACGCCGATTGCCATCATCCATGGCCGGGGCGTTTTGTCGGCAAGATTCCCGAATACCGGCTGTATGATGGATGAAACCACGGTGGAAGCCAGTACAAGCGTTGCGACCTCCGCATAGTTAAAATGGTAAGCCGCAATTAAAAAAGGAAGAATCGCAGGAAGCGCCCCCTGGTTCATGTCGGTAAATAAATGTCCTGCGGAAAGTAAATATATGTAGCGGCTGTGATTCTGCTGCAATAAAAGACCCCCTTTTGCTGATGAAATACGGAAAAACCAATTCCTAAAGCCATCACTTTGCCTTGCGGCAAAGTGATGAAGATAAGAGTTATTTTGATTGGTCGGTTTCTGATACCTCAGGAACTGCTTTTTGTTGCTTTTCACGCTCTTTCCGCAAAGATTCCAGACCCAGGCGAATGAGTTCTACAGTTGCTTCCGAACGGGTCTGAAAGCGGTGCTCAAAGCGAAAATCTTCAATTTGCTTGAACAGGTCATTGTCAACAGAAACAGAGTACCGCGGCCTGTCAGTAGCCATTTTAATCACCTCATGCTGATTATACACCAGTGAACCAAAGCTGTAAAGATATCTGGACTTCTCTGGAATAAGTTGGGGAGATACCACGCCAATAGTTGACAGTGAATCACTGAACCTATATAATGAGAAAGAATTATAGGTTCAGTGAACCACCGGCGAGAGGGGGTGGTAGATATGGCTGTGGAAAGAAAGCGCTACACAATTTCTGTTCCTCTGGAGGTAGAAGCGGAATTAAATGAACTCAAAAGGGACAGGTACTGCCAGACAACAAGAAATGAGATGTTTCGCGATTTACTGGTACGTGGATTAAGCACCTTGTAAATGGAACAAATAGGGGAAAAGACGATTCAGGAAAGAACGCCTGAAAGCAAGATCACCGAAGGGTGAAATCAACTGCTACAAAAGAAGCTTGCTTTTGTATGAATCATTTTGTTCGTGTTCTAAGGAACACGGATGTAATCTGCACGTTTTGTTTTTGATGAAAATGCTACTCTTCGGCAATGCCGAAAAAATAAAAGCAAGGAGTGTGTTAAATGAAGAAAAAATTGGCCAAGCCGCTGTCAGTGCTTTTGGCAGCAGCTATGGTGGCAGGTGTCGCCCAGACGGGCTTCCCTCGTGTTTATGCGGCGGTGGGGGGCGACGAGGACGCATCCGTATGGCCCGCAGCGGATTGGGACGGCCCGGCGGGGGATTCAGATGGAGTTTTGATTGGGAATACCGAGCACAAATTTTCTTTTTCCTTTGAGGCAACGGGTAGTGCGAAGCTGACCGAACTGGAGCTCGACATTTATCTGAATGACGACGCAAAAGAGATCCCTGACGACAAGGACGACAAGGAGGGACTTCTAGGGAAAGATTACGAAAAGGCTATAAAATTCAACCTTCCCAGTTTTGAGGAGAATAAAGACTTTTCTTCAAAAGAAATTGAAGAACTGATTACACATTGGCTGGGGAAAATGAAAAATGATGATTCAAGAGCCAATACCATCACTTTTCTGAAGGCCGCGGGCGTTACGTTTAGTGGAGATAAAGGAGAGGAGAAAGTCAGCTCTGCAGCCGGGGTAGACATTTCTTATGAAGGCGACAAAACCAATGGAACCTGGTCATTTACGCTCGACACAACCCAGTTGAAGAAAATCGAGTTCCTCGTAGAGGCGCATACAGATAATGAGGATATCTTCTGGGGTAACAATAATTTTATGCTTTTCGATGGGACTGAGGCTTATCTCTATACAATTGAGGAGGGAGAAACCGAAACGGAGGTCGGTACTGCAGCTGATCTGAAAAGCGCGCTGGAAGATGGCAATTATGATACTATCCGGCTGACGAAAGATATAAAAATACCGGCCGGCGAAAATCTTGTTGTGACAAATCCGGTTACGATTGACGGACAATCTCATAAGTTGTCTTTTACTGGATTGGATAACCAACCGAATGATGTAAATGACGCATTGGTGATTGCGGCAGAAGATGTAACCGTGAAAGACCTGGCTGTGGATGCGGGTCTGGGAGAGCTCAAATTAAAGTGGAAAGGTGTGTATGCTATTCAGGCATATGACACCACAGGTGTAACACTTGAAGGAGTTACTGTTTTCGGCGCAAACAGGGGAATCTATGTCAACAGCTCCGAGGTTACACTTGAAGGAGAGATCGATGTTTCTGGCAACGGCTTTGGCGGCATCGAAGTTTCCAATGGGCAAAATGTTGCGGGCAACCCTGAATTGACAGTAAATGATGGCACAACCATTGTTAACAATGATGAAGCCTACGGAATGCCCACTGTTTTGGTAGACGAAATCACAGCCCTTGGTGGTAAAGATGCGGCATCCGGCTGTGTGAAGCTTCCGAACGATTTTGAGGTGCTTCCAACCATCATTCCCGAACTGCCGGACCAGCTTCATTATTATCTGGACGAAGTTCATATGTATGATCCAAAAGCAGTTGCAGCAGTTAGTACTGAAGATGAACTAAAAAATGCACTTAAAGAGGACAGTATTGATTTTATCAGGCTGACGAAAGATATCACAGATATTTCGGGCAGCATTACGGTAAAGCAAGAAGTTGTCATTGACGGCGACGGGCACACACTGTCTTTTACCGGGTTAAAAAAATCTGATACGGGTGCCGATGATGCACTGATTATCGCAGCAGACAATTCAATCGTGAAAAACCTGACTGTGAATGCGGGTCTGCAAGATCCGAAAACCTGGAGCGGTATTTACGCGGTTCACGTGTATAATGCAAAAGATATTATTTTAGAAAATGTAACGGCAGCCGGCGCGAATGGCGGCATTTTGGTCAACAGCTCCAATGTTTCGCTGGAAGATAATATCAATGTTTCCGGCAACGGCTTCGGCGGCATTGAAGTCTCAAAAGGAGCTCATTCTGTTGGCGACCCGCTGTTAAAAGCGGAAAGCGCATATTTCATCAATGAATCGGAAAAAAACGGACTTCCGACGATTTGGGTGGACGATACAAATGATATTGGTGCAGCGGCAGAACTGGTAGAAGTGCCAGACGACACCTTTACAACGGTTTCATTCGCCGAGGGTAACACAAAGCAGGTTCATTATTATTTGAATGAGGCGAATACCAAAGCCCCACAAAAAGTAACGAATGCGAATGAACTGAACGCGGCACTGAATAACCCGGAAATTGCGGTGATTCAGCTGGAAAATGACATTTCCCTTTCCGGTGGGGCGTACCTGGATATTGCACGCCCGGTGGTGCTGGATGGGCAGAATCATGCACTAAGGTTCTCCGGCCTAGAGGCTCTGGATGCGGCTGATCATAATGACGATGCTGTGATTATCCGAGCAGCAGCTGAAGGCACCAAAATTCAGGATTTGACCGTGGACGCAGGGCTGAAAACTCCCAAGGCTTGGGTCGGCACTTATGCAATTCACGCTTATAATACAAGAGAGGTCACTCTTTATAACGTGAAAGCAACCGGGGCCAACGCCGGTATTCTGGTGAATAGTTCCGACGTTACGCTCAAAGGAGAGATCGATGTTTCCGGCAATGGCTTCGGCGGCATTGAGATTTCCAAAGCGAATGAATCGGCAAAGGATCCTTATCTCAATGCGGAGGAAGATGCATCTTTTGTCAATGGTACAGAAGCGTATGGGATTCCCACCCTTTGGGTTGACGGTACAGCGGACGAGGAAGATGCAGGAAAATGGCTGGCCGTTGAAGAGGATACTTTTACAGCGGTTTCCGTTTCCGGCGATAGCAAACAGCAGGTTCACTATTATCTGGATCCGGCACATTCCGAACCTGTTCAGTCTCCGAAGATTACAATAGAAAGTATTCCAGAGGACATGGTGCCCACAGAGAGTAAAATAGCGGAAACCGAAACGGGGAAGATCGATGTATTTTCAAATAATGGTCGTACGCCCGTTCAGGTATCGCTCACCAAGGGCAGTGAAAATTACAGCCACGTGCGTGTCGTCGTATCCCTTGAAAAAGATGGGAGCAAGGCGACCGACGGGATTCAGTTAATCGCTCAGGATACAAATCATGCTTGGTGGAATATTGTAAAAAGCGGCTGGGGCCCCGGTGCGGGCTTCGAATTACCGGACAAGAAAACCACAACCGATGTGTATCTGGTGGCGTATGAGCCGGGAGAATACACGGCCAACATCCAACTGATCGATGTGAGCGATAAGAATAATGTTGTTGTTTTAGCAGAGAAAAGCGCCTCCATTACGGCGGTGGCTCCTGAAATTCTCCACACCGTAACTCTGACGAATGGCGGAACGGGCTCTTCGGGAGGCGGCTCTTATGCAGCCACTGCGACGGTCTCCATCAATGCCGGTACCCGCAGTGGATATAGCTTTAACGGATGGACTGCGTCTCCTGCAATCACATTTGCCAATGCGGCGAGTGCAGTCACAACCTTTATTATGCCGGCTGGAGATGTCACCGTCACAGCAAACTGGAAATCCAACAGCAGTTCCAGAGACGATGACGACAGCAGTTCCGGCGGCTCTTCCTCTAAACCGTCTGCCGGTAATCAGGATACCTCCGGCACAGTAACCACGAACCCTGCCCCGGGCGGCGGCACGGTAACGACCGTTACCACTCAGCCCAGCAGCACGGTGGTAACCGGCGGTGCGGCACAGATTACCGCAGCGGTGCCCGACAGTGCGGCGGCTGCAATTGCTTCGGCCACACCGCAGAGCCCCGCGCAGGTAAGCATTTCCGTTCCCACAGCCGCTGTAACGCAGCAGCTGCAGAATGCAGAAGTGACTAGAGCTTCTCTTACGATTACCGTTCCTCCCGCTGTTGCGAACAACACCAACGCCAACGCACAGGTTGTTGTAAATGCCGATGCGGGCCTTCTGAACGCAGCGCGGGTTGCGGGGAAAGATCTGGAAATTACCATTCAGAACGCACAGACCGGCAGAACGGCCTATGCGTGGAGTTTCAGCGGCTCCGCTTTGGCACAGGCCACGGAAATCAGAAGCCTGAATCTGGCGCTGTCGGTACAGCCTACCTCCAGCGTTCCGGCTGCGCAAAGTGCTGCCCCCTCCAGTGCGGGGATTGTGCTGCGTTTTGCGAATAACGGTCAGTTGCCGGCTCCGGCCACCGTTACGGTCGATGTCAGCAGCCAGGGCTATCAGCCCGGCCAGGTGCTGTATTTCTATTACCTGAATCCCAATACAGGCAGGCTGGAGGCAATGAACAACGCGCAGCCGGTCACTGTGAATGCGCAGGGGTATGCGACCGTTACGGTTACGCACAATTCCGATTTCGTTCTGCTGCCGAAGAAGCCAGGCTCTTTGACGCTGGATACAGTCAGCTATACCCTGCCCAAGGGAGAAGCATACGAGATCGGAGCAAAACTGGCAGGGGAAGGCGCGACTTTGAAGGTGACCCCCTCCAGAAGCGGAATTGTGAAGATTGAGAATACCAAGAGCGGCAATTATAAGGTGATCGGCCTGACAAACGGAATCACGTATGTGTCGTTTGATGTGTATTCCGGCGGGAAGCTGGTTTCCCACTCTTCCGTCAAAATTACGGTGCAGAGCAGCGGCAAGGCCCAGGGCGTGGCCGGCCGCCGCGTAATGAATTTCTAAATTCCATTCAAAGCATTTGATTCAGGCAGGCCCTCCCGAATGCCCGGGGGGGCCTGCCTTCTGCTTGACCAGAACGGCAGCGTTTGAAAGAAAAGGTAAAATTTCAGCAGAGGTTGGAATCCCCTTTTCAAACTCTTTCCGTTCAATTTCCAATTTCTGTTATGTTTGCTCGTTGACAAACGCTTTTCTCGTTATTATACTGAATGTGAAAAATGGATGTGGCTCCCAAAAGGGAGACAAACAATTCAGGAGGTGTCTGTTATGAAAGCAAAAGAGTTTATCCTGAACGACGGTATGAAACTTCCGCCCATCGGCCTTGGTACTTACAGGCTTAACGGAAGAGAGGGAGTGAAGGCGATTCAGCGTGCTGTGGAAATCGGTTACCGCTTGCTGGATTCTGCATTTAACTATGAAAATGAAGGTGCTGTAGGCGAGGCGGCCAGAACCAGCTGTGTGCCGAGAAGCGAGCTGATCGTTACCTCGAAGCTCCCCGGTCGTCACCAGAAATACAGGGAAGCCCTGCTGACCATTGAGGAATCGCTTTACCGCGGGGGACTTGATTATTACGACATCTACCTGATTCACTGGCCGAATCCGAAAACGGGCTTGTACGTAGAAGCCTGGCAGGCAATGATCGAGGCGAAAAAGCGCGGCATGATCCGTTCGATCGGCGTGTGCAATTTCCTGCCGGAGCATCTGGAGCGCCTGACTAAAGAAACAGGAGTCACGCCCAGCATCAATCAGATCGAGCTGCACCCCTATTTCAATCAGGAGGAGCAGCGGGGGTGGGATGCAGCCCACGGCATCGTGGATGAGTCGTGGAGCCCCCTCGGGCGTGCGAACAGCGTTTTGCAGGACCCGGTGATCGGGGAAATCGCGAAAGCGCACGGCAAGAGCATTTCGCAGATCATCCTGCGCTGGCACGTTCAGCTCGGTGTGCTGCCGATCCCGAAGTCATCCGACCCTGCCCGTCAGAAGGAGAATCTCGAGGTGTTCGATTTTGTCCTTTCTGAGGAGGAGATGCAGAAAATCTGCGCGCTCAGCCGCCCGGACGGCCGAACCGCCAATCAGGACCCCAGCGTCTACGAGGAATTCTGATTTTACTGGGAAACATAGAAAACGCCGCACAGGGGCATGCTTTTGCCTGCGGCGTTTTCGTTTTCTTTCTCACTCAAAAGGATAACTTTGTACAGAAAAAGAGGGGGAGTGAAGAATTGGTTGGAAAAGCGTTTTGCGGCGCCTTGTTTCTGCTTGCTGTTCTGGGGGCACTGCTATTTGTTCCGGCGGGCACCTGGAACTACCCGGCCGCATGGATTTACCTGGCTGTGTTTGCTCTGTCCGTACTGTGGATTACCGTGTATTTGTTCCGAACCGATACCAAGCTGCTCGAGAGCCGGCTTCATGTGGGGCTCATGGCGGAGCAGGAAGCAAGCCAGAAGGTGATTCAAAGCATTTCGGGCCTGTGCTTTTGCTCCGTTTATCTGCTGGCCGGGTTTGACCATCGATTTCACTGGTCGGCGCTTCCTTTGGGTGTCAGCATTGTGTCAGAGCTCTTTGTTCTGATTGGCTTCGGGATCGTTTTTCTGGTGTTTCGGGAAAACACCTATACCTCCGCGGTGATTGAAATACGGCAGGATCAGAAGGTGATTTCTACCGGCCCCTACGGAGTAGTGCGTCACCCGATGTATACCGGGGCCAGCCTGATGATGCTGTTTTCCGCGCCGGCGCTCGGCTCGCTTTGGGCCCTGGCGGGAGTTCTGGGGCTGATTGCCGCGATCGTTGTGCGTCTGTTGGACGAGGAGCGGTTTTTGCTCCAAAACCTGCCCGGCTACCGGGAATACTGCCAAAAAATACGGTACCGTCTGATCCCCGGGCTTTGGTGAGCCAGGCGATGCTTTCGCATGAAAGGGAGAAAATACCATGTGGGTTCTATTCGCATTTGGTTCTGCTCTGTTTGCGGGCATGACGGCCATTCTGGCAAAGATGGGTCTGCAAAAGGTGGATTCCGACCTGGCCACGGCCCTGCGCACGGTGGTTGTGCTGCTGTTTTCGTGGCTGATGGTTTTTCTGGTCGGTTCTGAAAGTACGCTCACGCTCGTTTCGGGGCGCAGTCTGGTATTTCTGATTTTGTCCGGCGGCGTAACCGGGGCTTCCTGGCTGTGCTATTTCAAAGCGCTGCAGCTCGGTTCTGTCAACCGGGTGACACCGATTGATAAAAGCAGCACGATCCTTACCATCGTGCTGGCGTTTTTATTCTTGAATGAGGTGCCCGGAACGTGGAAGCTGATCGGCCTTGCGCTGTTGGCTGCCGGAACGATTCTGATGGTTCAGCGCACAGGCGGGCAGGAAGCAGAACAGGCCAGCACGGGGAAATCGTGGATTTTTTACGCTGTGCTTTCCGCTGTGTTTGCCGCCCTGACGTCGATTCTGGCCAAGGTGGGAATCCAGGGGATCGAATCGAATCTCGGCACGGCGATTCGCACGATTGTGGTTCTGATCATGGCGTGGGGGATCGTGCTGCTGCGCAAAAAACAGGAGCATCTGCATACGATCGACCGCCGCAGCTGGCTTTTTATCGTGTTCTCCGGCCTTGCAACGGGATTTTCCTGGCTGTGCTATTACCGCGCTCTGCAGGAAGGCCCCGCCAGTGTGGTTGTACCCATCGACAAGTTAAGCATCCTTGTGACAATCGCTTTTTCACGCGTATTTTTGCAGGAGCGCCTGCCGAAAAAGGCGCTGGCCGGTCTGGTGCTGGTGGTTGGCGGAACTCTTTTGATGTTATTTTGAATCTATGCCCGCAAAAATGCCCCAGTGGTGAAAATTTTCACCACTGGGGCATTTTTGTCTGATAGGTACTATAGTACCACCCGCAGCAACGCTGGGAAAATCGGCGGATTTTAGAAAAGCAACAGGATATAGAAAGGCGGATTTTGGGAAATTAAGCAGCGGTTTTCATGGTTTTCATTTGCTTTTGCGATCTTTTCTATAAAAATATTACAAAAACATATTGACTTTTTGCATCTGCTTTACTATAATAAGCCCATACAACTGGTCATGACAACATGACGACATATCAGCATAATATGGCAGATTACAGAGGCGGAGCAGAGGGGTTTCTATGAGTGAGAGAGCGCTGAAATATTCGGTACTGAAGCATACCATCGTGGAAAATATCAATAACGAGGAATATAAAGTCGGGGAGCTGATCCCCAGTGAACGCGAACTGATGGAGATGTTCTCCGTCAGCAGGATCACTGTGCGCAAGGCGATCGACGACCTTGTGAATGAGGGCTATCTGTATCGGGTGCAGGGCAAGGGCACCTATGTCAAAAGCGAAGAGATGTCGCACGACCTGTTCTCCATCACCAGCTGTACGGAGGACATCAAGGCCCGCGGCATGACGCCCAGCACCAAGGTGGTCAGCGCTGTGGTGCTCCCGGCAGACCGCCGGCGTATGCGCACGCTGCAGATTCCGCAGGACAGCCTGGTGTTTCGGCTTGAGCGTATCTATTATGCAGACAATTCCCCCATCAACTACACGACCACCTGTCTGCCGATGGACCTGTTCCCCGGGCTGGATCAGTATGATTTCGGCAAGGAATCGCTGTATTCCGTCATCGAAAAGAAGTATGGGGTGAAAATCACCCACGCCCGCCGCATGCTCGAAGCGGTTCTGGCGCATGACAAAACCGCCGAGTATCTTGGGGTAAAGGCGGGCGAGCCTCTGATTCTGTTCCGATGCAATACCTATGGGGAGATCAATGGACAGGAACGGGTGATCGAGACCTTTAAGTGCGCGTACCGCACCGACCTTCATAAGTTTTATATCGATCAGGTCCGCTAGCAGAAAGCGGAAAGATCATCCGGAATCCTGGCAACTTTGTGGAAATCGGGCCGTTAAAGTAGAGTATCTCGGGGAGGCGTGCTTTGGCGGCCGTTTTCATATTTTCACGGCATACATAAAACAAATTGAATTGATGTTCAGGAGGTTATGAGAGAATGAAACGCAGTAAAAAAATCCTTTCCGCAGTTCTTGCCCTTGTAATGACTGCCTCGGTAGGCTTTACGGGGTGCGCTTCTCAGTCGGGTACGGCATCCTCCGGAGGAGCTTCCTCCACAGCAGCACCGGCCGCAGACAAAAAGGTGGCCCTTCTCTGCTCCGCAGCGGGCGCAAACGACAACGGCTACAACCAGACGGCGATCAACGGCCTCAATCAGCTCAAGGATGAGCTTGGCGCAGACGTCAAGGTTGTCGAAGCGACCACAGACTACCCCGGTACACTCAAAACCCTCGCACAGGCGGGCTACAAGCTGATTTTCTCCCTGGAATACGACTTTACGGCGCTGATTGAAGGCGTCGGCGGCGAAAAGCCCCTGGCAGAACAGTTCCCCGACACCACCTTTGTGGTATTCAACGCCAACCCCAATTTGGATAAGGACGGCAAGGTCATTCACAAGAACGTGATCTCCGTCATGTTCAACGTCAATGAGGCTTCGTTCCTGGCCGGCGTTCTCAGCGTGGCGGTGAACGAGAATGCTTCGGTTCTGCTTGATCCCTCCAAATACTCCTTTACCGCTGTGCCCGACGGCCGTAAGGTCGGCTTTATCGGCGGCACGCAGTCTGCCGGTATCGAGGTATTCAGTTACGGCTTCGCCGAGGGCGTAAACTACGAGGCGAAGAAGCTGGGCAACGACGTGATCTACACCATGTATTCCACCTTTGACGCCGGTTTCTCCGACACGGCGAAGGGCGCCACCACAGACGGTACCTATTACGGTGAGGGAGCCAACATTGTCTATACAGTAGCCGGTTCCGTCGGCGACGGCGTGGACGCCAAGGCCAAAGAAGTCAAGAAGCTCTCCATTCAGGTAGATGCCAACAAGGATGCGTCGCAGCCCGGATACGTGATGACCAGCGTGCTCAAGAACACCAACGTTCCGGTTTATGAGCTGGGCAAACAGTATGTGGAAGGCACCATCGGCGAAAACGGCGGCAAAGAGATTTCTTACACGCTGTCTTCCGGCGCGACGGGAATCACAGACCTTTCCACCTTTGAAGCTGCGCTGAAAACAGACGACGCCGCAAAAGCCAAATGGAGCGAGATCAAAGCGGAGCTCGCGGATGCAGCCAAGAAGATCACCGACGGTTCGATCAAAGTGACGAACGCGCAGATCGGCGAAAAACTGGATCTGTCCACGCTGAGCAACGTGAAGCAGCCGAAGTAATTCCGTTTAAGTCGATACTGGAAAGGGCGGAATCAAAATGAACGTCATTGAAACGGTAGGCATCACCAAAAAGTTTGGGGAGTTCATCGCGAACGACAGAGTCGATCTCGCAGTGAAAAAGGGTGAGATCAAGGCGATCGTCGGCGAAAACGGCGCGGGCAAAACCACCCTGATGAACATGCTCTACGGCCTTCTCACGCCTACCAGCGGCAAAATACTGATCCAGGGACAAGAGGTTCATTTTTCATCGCCCCTTGACGCGATCAAAGCCGGTTTAGGGATGGTGCACCAGCATTTTAAGCTGGTGCCCAGCCTTACGGTGTGCGAGAATATCGTTCTGGGCATTGAAATGAATCGAGAAGTAAAAGGGGTGCGGCTGCCGTTCCTCAACGGCAAAAAGCAGCTGCAGCAGGTGCAGCAGGCGATCGACCGGTTCGGCTTTTCGCTGAACGCCGCCGACCGTGTGGAGGATTTGTCTGTTGGACTGAGGCAGCGGGTCGAAATTATGAAGATGCTCTATCGGGACGTGGATATTCTGATTCTCGACGAGCCGACCGCGGTGCTGACGCCGCAGGAGGCCGAGGAGCTGATCCAGAACCTGAAGGAGCTGAAAAAGCAGGGCAAAACCATTATTGTCATTACCCATAAGCTCGGCGAGGTGATGAGCCTTTCCGACAGCGTTACCGTGATCAAGCGCGGTAAGGTGGTGGGGAATGTGGATACGAAAGACACCAGCGAGCGCGAGCTGGCACAGATGATGGTCGGGCGCGACGTGGTGCTGCGTGTCAGCAAGGAACAGCACGAAATCTCCTGCGAGTCGGTGTACGAGATGAAAGACGTCACCACCACCGATTTGTCGGGAAAGGAAATCCTCAGCGATATCAGCCTGTGTTTACATAAGGGCGAAATCCTCGGCATCGCCGGAGTGGAGGGCAACGGCCAGAGCGAGCTGCTCAAGGTGCTGACCGGGCTGATGACGGTGACAAAGGGCCAGATTCTGCTGGAATGCGGTGATATTACCAACTGGTGGCCGGCAGATATCCGCGGGGCGGGCGTGGGGATGATCCACGAGGACCGCTACGCACAGGGACTGTGCCGCACCATGAATCTGAAAGAAAATGCGATTGCAGGCTACCACTGCCGCGGCGATGTGTGTACGCCCTCGGGGCTTTTGCGCGACCGCGCGATCTGCTACAAGCGTGACGATATGATCCGGGATTACGACATCCGTGTGGCAGACCCCGAAGGCGCGGTTTCACAGCTTTCCGGCGGCAATGCCCAAAAGCTGATTATTGCCCGGGAGTTTGCCTCGAACCCCAAGGTCGTGATTGCGTCCCAGCCTACCCGGGGCGTGGATGTGGGTTCGATCGAGTTTATCCACAATAAGATTCTTGATCTGGCAAAAACGGGGGTCGGCATCATTCTGATCTCGAGCGAGCTTTCCGAGGTCATGAGCCTTTCCGACCGCATCGCCGTGATGTATAAGGGCCGTATCATCGGCCAGGTGGATGCCGCGGGGGCGACCAAGGAAGAAATCGGCCTGCTGATGGCGGGCATTACGGGCAAGGAGGCGAGCAGCGCGTGAAGATGGAGAAAATCGTCCGGCAAACGTTCAATACGCTGCTGCCTGTGCTGTGCGCGTTTTTTGTCGGCGGAATCATCATCGTCTGCATCGGGGAAAACCCGCTGACGGTGTATGGGCTGATGCTGAAAAATACCCTGTTCGAATGGAAGGGCCTGATCAAAACACTGCATTTTGCCTCCCCCTTAATTTTGACCGGCCTTGCCATCGGCATTACCTTTAAAGCAAACATCTTTAATATGGGGGTAGAGGGTCAGATGCTCGGCGGCGCGTTTACCGCTTGCGTTCTGGGGTTCACGCTCCAGGGGCTGCCGTCCGTGGTGCATATCGGCGTCTGTCTTTTGGCGGGCGTTGTCTGCGGCATGCTGCTGGCGGTGATACCGGCGCTGCTCAAGGCGTATCTGCATGTGAACGAGATGGTCGTTACCCTGATGCTCAACTACGCGATCATCGAAATTCTGCGGGTGCTGTCGCAGACGATCTACCGCGACCCGGCCTCCGGGTATGTGTCCACTCCGCCCGTGCTGTCCTCCGCCATGATGAACCGGCTGGGCGGCACAAGCCTGACGGCGTTCTTCCCGGTGACGATGGTTGTATTTGTGCTGATGTATCTGGTGTTCAACAAATCCCGTTTGGGGTATGAAATCAAATCCATCGGCAGAAATCCGGAATTTGCAGAGGCCAGCGGCATGAACGTGGCGAAGAAGATCGTCGTGATGATGCTCATCAGCGGTGCGCTCAGCGGCCTTGCGGGCTCGGGCTTTATGCTCAGCGAAAAATTCAAGTACACCCTCGATTTTTCCGGTACCCCCGGCCTTGGGTGGGACGGCATGCTGATCTCTCTGCTGGGCGGGCACAGCCCCATCGGCATTTTGGTCGCTGCGATTTTTTATAGCGCACTGAAAACCGGCAGCGATACCATCGGCATCTTTACGAACGTACCGAAAGAAATCGTGGGCGTCATTCAGGGCCTTTTGATTCTGTTCTTGTCCATCCGCTTTATCGATGAACATACCACGCTGTTCTCGCGGCTGAAAGCAAAGTTTCCCTCCCGCGGCAAAAAGGAGGCGACCAGCGCATGAATTTTGAAAGAATGCTTTACGACATGCTTTCGTACAGCGCGCCGATCATCCTCTGCGTGCTGGGCGGCAACTTTGCGCACCGGGCGAACGTGCTGAACATCGCGCTAGAGGGCATGCTGCTGATGGGGGCTTTTACCTCCGTGCTGTTTGTGATGCTGACGAAAAATATCTTCCTCGGCATACTGGGCAGTATTATTATTTCCCTCCTGCTGGGGCTGGTTTTTAGCTTTATGAGCGTGACCAAGAAGGGCAACCCGATCATCGCCGGTCTGGCCATCAACCTGATCGCATCCTCGGTCAGCGCCTTTATTCTGAAAGCGATGAGCCTGCCGAACCTGAATGTAAACAGCATCGTGGATGTTGCGGCGCTGAAAATCCACATTCCGATCATTCAGAGCATCCCGTTTTTGGGTAAAATCCTCAGCGGCCATCCGTTCCTCACTTACCTGAGCTTCCTTGGTATTTTCATCATGTGGGTGATCATGTACCGCACAAAGTTCGGCGTGTATGTACGCGTTGTCGGTGAAAACGAAGAGGCTGCCGTCAGCGTGGGAATCCGCACCAACCGCATCAAATACGCCGCGATCCTGATCGGCGCGGTCTGCTGTGCGCTGGCCGGGGCAAACATGGCGCTGGAGAAAATGGCGCTCTTTACCAATAACATGAGCGCCGGAATCGGCTTCATCGCCATCGCCGCCATTTTCTGCGGCAAGGGGCAGCCGGTCAGAACGTCCCTGTATGCCATGCTGTTCGGCCTGATGCAGGCGCTGGCAATCAATCTGAACATTTCCGCCGGGCCGGCTTCGGGCCTGCTGAATACGCTGCCGTATTTTATGATCATCATGATTTTGGCGGTCGTTTCGGCCATGCAGCTCCGGAACAACCATGTGCGTGGATTTAAGGCGGAATGATCACCCCAACCGGTGAAAAAAGCAAAGCTGGGAGTGAAGCAGTATGAAGAAAACCGCGATTCTGGTCGTGGATATGGTATATGACTTTACCAACGAAAACGGGCTGGTGTATTACCCGCAGAACAAAGAGATTCTGCCGAGAATCCGGCAAGCGGTAGACATCTGCCGGCAGTACGGAGCGCTGGTGGTGTATTTGCAGCACTGCTACCGCAAGGGCAAGCCCGACAAAAATCTGACCTCGATGCGCCCGAACTGCATTGAGGGAAGCGGAGGGGAAGAAATCGACCCATCGCTTGAGGTTCTGCCGCAGGATTATGTGATCAAAAAGCGGCGTTACAGCGCCTTTTTCGGCACAGACCTTGATCTGGTGCTGCGCGAGCACGACATCCGCCGGGTGATTGTGGTCGGCACGAAAACAAACTGCTGTATCCGCGCCACGGTGACGGACGCCTATAATCTCGATTACGAGGTGCATGTGGTCCGCGACTGTGTGGCAACAAACGACCCGGTGGTCAACGAGGTGCACCTGACGGATATCCACAAGTATCTGGGGCACGTGCTGCCGCTGGGGGAATTGGAGGCGCTGCTCGCCCGGGAGGAAGCCGATGAAACAGTATGATGTTCTGACGAGCGGTTATGTCAGCATGGACCGCATCATCAAGGTGCTGTCGCCGCTGCGGGTGGGCTTTACCTCTCTGGTGGAAAACGCGGATAACGCGAAAATCTATTATGGCGGCTGCTCGGTGAATATCGCCTATGAGCTGGCACGCCTGGGAATGAAAGCGGTGCCTTATATCCGTGTGGGTGAGGACTGGCGGGAAATCGGGTTTTACGATTACCTGCATAAGGGCGGCGTCTGCATGGGCGCGATCGCTGAGGTGCCGGGCGAAACAACCTCGAACTGCTATTTGCTGGAAGACGCGGAGAAAGACCATGTTACGGTCTTTTATCCCGGCGCCATGCACGCCAAATATGCCGGGCCGATGGAGGACCACTGGTTTCAGGAAAGCCGTCTCGGCGTGATGACCGTCGGCTCTTACCCCGATAATCTGGAATTTTTGGAGCGCTGTGAGAAAAACGGCCTGCCGCTGGTGTTCGGCATGAAATCGGATTTCGACGCGTTTCCGCCGGAATTTCTGCGCAGGGTTCTGCGGTACAGCCGGGTTATCTTCGCCAATAACGCGGAGCGGGAAACCATTGAACGGCTGTACTCCATGCGTTCCATCACGGAGCTGTTTGAGCAGGGGAACGCGGATGTGATCGTCATTACCCTCGGCAGCCGGGGCAGCATCTGCTACCGAAAAACGCCGGAGGGCTACGATATGGCCGAAATGCGCATCGCGCGCTGTGAGCATGTCATAGACACCACCGGCTCCGGCGACGCGTATCTATCGGGCTTTTTATACGGGTATTTAAATGGCTATGAGCCCGTGGAATGCTGCAATCTGGGGAGTATCCTCTCCTCCTTTGTGGTGGAAAAAATGGGCTGCAGCACCAACGCCCCCGATCTGCAGCAGCTTTTGCAGCGGTACCGGGAGTTCCAGCAGCGGCAGCGCTGACGGAAAAGAGAAAGGAGCAACGATTGCGTGAAATCATTGTATTTGAAAGCAGATGAAAGCATCGCCCCCTACGTGATTTTTTCCGGCGACCCGTGGCGGGTGGAGGTGCTGGCCAAATATCTGGAAAACGCGGAGCATGTGGCCTTTTCGCGGGAGTTCAATACCTATACCGGCGAGTACCGCGGGATGCCCGTGACCGTGACCTCTACCGGTATCGGCGCGCCGTCGGCTGCCATCGCCATGGAGGAGATGTATGCCTGCGGCATGAAGGTCGCCGTGCGCATGGGAACAGTGATGTCGCTCAAAGACGAGCTGCTGGGGCAGTTTATTATTCCATCGGCGGCCATGCGGGAAGAGGGCACCAGCCAAACCTATGTGCCGGAGGGCTACCCCGCCGTTGCGGATATCGGCCTGATCGACTGCATGAACCGCACGGTGGCAGAGCACGGCAAGGGATACTATAACGGCATCAACTGCACGATGGACGGTTTTTATTCGCAGATGAAGGAGTCGCGCCTTTCAAAAGAGCGCGGCGTGGAAATTCCCGACACCTTTGCCCGGCTCAAACGCTTGGGCATCGCCGGGATCGATATGGAGAGCAGCTGCATTCTCACTCTGGCGTCGCTGATGGGCGTTCGCGCCTGCATTGTCACGCTGGTTACGGTGCTGGAGAATCTGAAGGATGAGCTGCGCGGACAGGAGAGAACCGACGCGGAGGATCTTCTCTGCCGCGTTGTTCTGGAAGGACTCTATAAGCTGCATCAGGAAGGAGCGCAGAAAGCATGAGCAAGCTGGATTTACTGGGAAAAGGACACCCGTTTATTATTGGTATGGTGCACTGCCGCCCGCTGCCGGGGAGCCCCCGCTACGAAGGCGATATGCAGAAGATCATACAGCTCGCCGTCGAGGACGCTGTTACGCTGGAAAAGGCGGGTGTGGATGCCCTGATCGTTGAAAATATGGGCGACGATCCGTTTTTGATCGAGCTCGAAACGGCGCAGAGCACGGCGATGGCCGCCGTGTCGATGGCAGTGCGGCAGAGCGTGTCTCTGCCCATCGGGATCGACGCCGCCATGAATGACTACCGGTCTGCCATTTCGATTGCGCAGGCTATCGGTGGTGAGTTCGTGCGCATCCCCGTGTTTGTGGATACGGTGCATTACGGCGGGGTCGGCATCATTCCGCCCTGCGCGTCGCAGGCCGTGCGCTACCGCAAGAATCTGGGCGCGGAGCACATTCGCATTTTTGCCGATATTCAGGTCAAGCACACCACCGTGGTAATGCCGAACATCAGTCTGGAGGATTCCGCCCGCGCCGCGCAGGACAGCGGAGCGGACGCGCTGATCGTCACCGGCACGCGCATCGGGCAGGAAACGCCGATCGAGATCATTGAGCGTGTGAAAAAGGTCGTCGGCCTCCCGGTTCTGGCAGGCAGCGGCGTCAATACGGGGAATGTGCGCGAGCAGATGAAGATCGCCGACGGCGCGATTATCGGCAGCGGCCTGAAAGAGGGCGGCGTGCTTACCAACCCGATCTCTTATGAGCTGACAAAAGCGCTGACAGACGAGCTGCGGTAACACGCTCTGCCAAACGGCGCCGGGGAAAGGCCCCGGCCCCAAAAAAGAAAGGATGAGGCATATATGGCAATCATGAGGCCAATGAAACTTGCGGGCAGCGAGCTGATGTTCGGAAAGGGCTGCCTGGAGCACGTAAAAACGATCAAGGGAACCCGTGCGATGATCGTGATGTCGGGCGGCAGCCTTGCGAGAAACGGCATTTTAGATAAAGTACGCGGCTACCTGAAGGAAGCGGGCCTTGTGTCCGAGGTATTCCAGGGCGTAGAGCCCGACCCGAGCTTTGCCACCGTGATGCAGGGCGCAAAAGCCATGCTGGAATTTGAACCCGATGTGATCGTGGCGCTGGGCGGCGGCTCCGCCATGGACGCGGCCAAGGGCATGTGGATTTACTACGAGCATCCCGAACTGACCAGCCTTGCGGACATCATGGCTCCGAACCCGTTCCCCGCGCTGCGCACAAAAGCGAGGATGGTCTGCATTCCGTCTACCAGCGGCACCGCGAGCGAGGTCAGCCGCAGCATCGTGATCACCGACGAGCACAAGGTAAAGCACGGCATTGGCAATATGGAGATGATGCCCGACATCGCGATCTGCGACCCCGAGGTAACGGCCTCGATGCCGAAAAAGATCACGGCGGAAACGGGTATGGACGCGCTGACCCACGCCGTGGAGGCGTATGTTTCGCGCAGAGCCAACTATGTCAGCGACACTCTGGCCGCGCAGGCGGTGCGGGATGTGTTTGAGTACCTGCCAAAGGCGTATGAGGAGGGCGAAAATCTCGATTATCGCGAGAAAATGCAGAACGCTTCCATGGTCGCCGGCTTGGCGTTTACCAACGTTTCGCTGGGGATCGTCCATTCCATAGCGCATACGCTCGGCAGCTATTTCGGCCTGGCGCATGGCCTGGCCGACGCGGTGGTTCTGCCGTATATTATCTCGTATAACTCCGCGGACCCGGAAGCGGCTCGGCGCTACGGCGAGCTGGCGGTGCTGGCAGGCAAAACGGATTTTGCTGCCGCGGTGTGCGAGCTGAATCAGCGGCTTGGAATCCCCGCTTCGATTGCGGAGCTGGTTCCCGATCAGGCGGCGTACGAGTCGGTGCTGGCCCCCATGGCCGAAATGGCTCTTGCAGACGGCTGCACCAAAACGAATCCGATCATTCCGGATGCTTCCAGTTTTGCCGAGCTGTTCCAAAGAATTTATAAAGGATGAATGCCATGAAATTGATTTGCTACCTCTCAAACGGGTATCCCAGTCTGGAAGAGAGCGCCAAAATTGCCGGAATCTACGCTGAGGGCGGCTGCGACATCATCGAGATCGACCTGCCCTCCCGCAATCCGTATCTGGAAAGCGAATACATCGCGGGGCGAATGGCATCCGCGCTGAGCGAGTGCGATGACTATGAGCACTACATGGAGAACATCCTGAAAATCCAGTCGGAACATCCCAAGGTAAGGCTCATCGTGCTTTGCTATGAGAATACCGTACTTGAAATCGGCGTGGAAAAATTCGCAGATTTCTGCCTGAATAACGGTTTGGAGGACCTGATCTTCGTAGGCCTTTCGGATGAAACCGCGAAAAACCGCCTGATCGAGCGCGGAATGCGTGTTTCGTGCTATGTGCAATTCCCGATGCATCCTGAGGAAGTCGAATCCGCCAAACAGTCGAATGGCTTTGTTTATATGCAGGCAAAACCCGGCCCGGGGCAAATCAACCCCGAATATCCCACGCTGGCAGACTGCATCCGCCACCTGCGCGAAAGCGGCATCAGCCGTGAAATTTACTGCGGGGTCGGTGTTTCCACGCCGGAGGATTTCAAAATGGTGCAGCAATCCGGCGGCGACGGCGCCTTTGTCGGCAGTACCGTCTTAAAGCTTTACAATAAGCCTGAGGAGCTGAAAGCAACGATTCAAGCGTTTAAGCGTGCGGATCAGCACTAAGCTCCGGCCCGCTGCGGCAAAGCTCCGCACGGGCTGGCACGCAGAACACTGAACATCCCCCGATGCCTCGCGATCCGCGTGCCGAAATTTTGATCGAGCTCCCTGCTGCAGTGCTGCGGCAGGGGGCTCTTGTTGTTTCAAAGCGGGCCGCACGGGTAAAGTGCTCAAAAAGGGAGCTTGTTTGTGGGCGCAGTTTCTGAATCGACAGAAATGCTTTTGGCGGGTATAATAAAGACAGTCGGAAACAGCGGGCAGTGGGGTACATCAAAAGAATTTTAGATAGAAATAAAGAGGAACACAATTATGAACCAATTGACTGTATTCAATATCAGCGCCCAGTTTGGAGGGGCCCATGAAGTCATTCACCCGGTGGTTTTGCAGGATGCTTCTCATCTGGTACTAATAGACTGCGGCTATGTCGGGTTTCTTCCCCAAATCGAGCAGGCGCTCACGGAAAGCGGCTTTTCCGCCCGGGATTTGACTCACGTTTATATTACGCATCAGGACCACGACCACATGGGCGCGCTGGCGGATCTAAAAAGCAAATATCCGGGTGTTCAGGTGGTGGCCGGCAGGGAAGAGGCCCCGTATATTTCCGGTGCAAAGAAATCCCTGCGTCTTGCACAGGCCGAAGCCATGCAGGAGCAGCTTCCACCGGAACAGCAGGAATTCGGCAGGGCGTTCTGTGCGCTGCTGAAAAGGGTGCAGCCGGTTCCGGTGGATGTAGAAGTAAAGGACGGCGATGTATTGGACTGGTGCGGCGGCTGCATCGTACTGGCGACGCCGGGCCATACGCCGGGGCATACCTCGCTGTATCTGCAGGAATTCCAGACGCTGATCACCGGGGACGCCATCGCGCTGGAAAATGGCGCGCCGGTACTCCCGAACCCGCAGTATACACTGGATATGCCCCGGGCACAGGAATCGATGCAAAAGCTTCTGGAATATGGAGCAAAGGAACTCATCTGCTACCACGGCGGCCGGTGGATTCCTGCCTGAACGCGAAGGCTTGCCGTGGTCCCGCCCATTCGGCGCGCGGAGCTTCGGTGTAAAATGGTATGATACACGGAACAGGAGGAAACGAGTATGAACTCAATTTTTCAGCGCAGGAGCATTCGGAAATACACCTCGCAGCAGGTTTCAGAAGAAATGATCGAGCAGCTGCTCAGGGCCGGCATGGCCGCGCCCTCCGCGGGCAACGAGCGGCCGTGGGAATTCGTCGTCATTCGCGACCGTGCGGTGCTGAACGAAATCCCGAAGTTTCATGCTTTCTCCAAAATGCTGCTGGAAGCCAGTTGCGCCATTGTGGTCTGCGGCGATATGAACCGTGATCAGCTCAACGGCTTCTGGGTGCAGGACTGCTCGGCGGCTGCACAAAACATTCTGCTGATGGCGCAGGAGCTGGGGCTCGGCGCCGTCTGGCTTGGCGTTTACCCGGAGCAGGGCAGGGTACAGCCGCTTGCAAAGCTGCTGCATCTGCCGCAGAATATTGTTCCGCTGTGTATCCTTTCCGTCGGCCACCCGGCGGAAAGCCGCGGCGAGATCGATCGATTCGATCCAGGCAGAATCCACAAAGACAGATGGTAAAAAGACCGGGCCGGGGAAGCGTGAGCTTCCCCGGCCCGGCCTTTTTCATAAAGAAAGGAAAAGCAGCGCGACCCGGACGATTCCGGCTTCACGCTGCTTGGTTTAATTGGTTCTTTGGAGCCTTGGACTGTCGGGCACAGCCAAGGCATTCTGGCGGTAGAGAAAGGAACAGAGCTTCTTACTTGCCGCCGGGATTCCCGTCAAGCGATTCGGGCAATTCCAGCGCGGTCCTTGCAGGGGAATTTGTATGCAAAAAGCTGAATAGTAATCTCTGTCTTCAGGAAGGGGAAGCTTGTCTACCCCAGGTTCCGTTTCTCTTTGTTATAATAATACAGAAAAAATATGTGTAAGTTGTTTATAAAATATGAATTTTTTTAAAACAAAAATAATTCTTATTTTTAGAAACGGATTTTGAATTAAAAATAGTCCGAAAAATAGGGTGTTTGCTGCTCAATAGCGTCCTCCAACATGTCTACCGTTTCGGGGCTGCAGTGAATCCGGCCGATCTTATGCAGGTAGTCGGGCCGCTTATAGCCCAAAAGCATGGTCGTCATGGTCTGAATATCGATTCTGTCGCCGCTTTGCCGGGTGCTGTGCGCAATACTTCCCTTGCCCTCCGGGGTGATGCTCAGCGTGAAAATGCCCTGATTCCACGAAAACATCGGATCGTCGAGCGTAAAAGTCCATTCGCGCACACCGGTGTCCGGTTTGAAAGGGTACTGGGCGATGAACTGCTCGATGTCTACAATGCGCGCCATAATGTAAGGGGAAATCGTCTCTTTGATGTCCGCGTCCTCCAGCAGGAACGCCAGCGGTTCATCGGTGTAAATGTCGCCGATCACCTTCGAGATCATGGAAAAATGTGCGCTGATAAAGTTCCACAGGCCGCTGCGGGCCGCTTCGTCCACAAAGATCATGTCCTTGATGCGAAAGACCTCGTCCGAAATCCAGTACAGCACATAGCCGTCCGGTTCTCCCTTTTCATTGTAATAGATCGCCGCCATCAGGTCGTCCAGATCCCATCGCCAGTATTCGTCCCAGGCCAGGTCGTCGCGCAGCATGGCGCCGTGCGTCTGCATCGCGTAGCGGTGGTAGGCCTGCCGCAGCTCTTTGCTCTCCGGGTCTACGCGCTCTACCTCGCCGGGAACCTGTTTGTTTTTCGGCAGCTGGTAGTCGTTGATTTCATAGGTGATGCGGTCAGAGACGATCTCCCATCCCTTTCTGCGGTAGTAGGGAATGGAGTAGGGGTACAAATAAGAAATGGACTGCTTTTTGTTCCGCATGTTTTCCAGCGCCTTGTACAGCAGCTTGTGCATCAGACCCTGATTCGAATATTCCGGGTAGGTGCCGACGCCCGTCAGGCCGCCCATGTCGTAGGTGCGGTCAAAAATGCGCACCTGAAACGGGTACACCGCCACCTGCGAAATCAGCTTGTCGCCGTCAAACCACCCCAGCACGTCGGCCCGCTGCAGCACTGGAAATTTGGTTTTCATGATTTCTTCATCTTCCCAGCCGGTCTGGTGCAGCTCCCGGTCAGTGACCTGAAAGACATACCGCAGCAGCTGATTGTATTGCTCCAGGTGTTTCACGCTCACCGGCTTCATTTTCAGCTGTTTTCTTCTGCTCATAAATGCTCCTTTGTCTTCGCTTACAGCATATCCAGTTCGGTTTTTTCCGTCGGCGGGGCAAAATCCAGATCGATCCGCCGCAGCTCCTCCGGTGCCAGCCGGATATTCAGGCTGTTCAGATTTTCCGCTACATGTTTTACATTCGAAGCTTTTGGAATGGCGACGACATTTTCCTGCCGGGCCAGAAACGCCAGCATGATCTGATAAATGGAAACGTCGTGCTCCGCGGCGATCTCCCGGAGCGCGGTGCTCGACGCAATCGCACTGCGGTAGCGCGTGCTGTGCGCCAGAGGGGAATAAGCCATCAGCGGAACATGGTGCCCGCAAAGCCAGGGCAGAAGATCGAACTCCACCCCGCGCGAAGCGATGTGGTACAGCACCTGGTTCGCAGCGCAGGCGTTCCCGCCCGGCACGCTCCAAAGCTCCTCCATATCGGCAACTTCAAAGTTCGAAACGCCCCAGCGCCGGATACAGCCCTCCCGCTGCAGCTCTTCAAAGGCCGAAACGGTTTCTTCCAGCGGCACATTGCCGCGCCAGTGCAGCAGGTACAAATCAAGGGTATCGATGCCCAGACGACGCAAGGACGCGTGGCACGCCTCTTTCATTTTCTTCCGTGATGCGTTATGCGGGTAAACCTTAGAGACCAGATACAGGGAATCCCGGCGTACGGGGCGGATAACCTCGCCTACCAGAGTCTCCGAACTGCCGCTGCCGTACATCTCGGCGGTGTCGATCAGCGTCAGGCCGTTTTCGATTCCGAAAGAGAGCGCCCGGCGTTCTTCCAGGTCGGGGGTGCGGTTTTCTGCCATCTGCCAGGTACCCATTCCCAGTTTATAATCGCTCAGCTCCATGTGTGTTATTCCTCTCTTTCCGTTTGTTCTTTCAGGAGTGATTTGCTTCTGGAAGCATTCCTTCTCAAAAAAGCCTCCGTACTCCTTTCCCGCCAAAAGCGGGAGAAGAATCGCTGTTTCATGGAAAAGTGCTTTTCCAATGATTTGATTCTATTATAACCCTTTTCGGGTGGTCTGCGTCAATTGAAAAATAGATGCGAAAGGAAAAACTTTTGCCGGAATCTTCCGATTTTGGTTTTACCCTTACAGCGCAGCGCCTGTTTCCACAGGAATCTGAATCTCTGTGAGAAACTCCTGCGGCAGGATCGTGTCGCGGTTGTCGATGAGATACAGCTCAAACGGGTCGCCGGTCACCCGCAGCCGCGCCGCTTCGGCATGGCGCAGCGCTTCCCAGATTTTGCCGGGGCTCTGCGCATATTCGCCGCGGTAGCAGCACGTCAGGTACAGCCCGGCGGGCAGAATAAAATCGGATTCCTCATCACCCGGCGGCAGCAGAAAGAACACTGAGCGGAATACATTTTCCAGTCCGTTGTCCAAATCCTCCCGCGAAACCTGTGCGCCGATCGCCTGATTCCCAAAATCCTGAATGCGGCTTTCGTGTGTTCGGTGCAGCTTTTTGATGGCAAAGTCCATTTCCTCGTCGCGGGTGATGTATTCATTCAGCCGCAGGCATGGCCGCGCGGGGAATTCCCGAACCTCAAACACGCCGAGAGTGATGCTCTGTGCCTCGGTGAGCGAGCGGATGCGCTTTTGCAGGGATTCCTCCCGGTTCTTCAGCTCCTGCAGCTGCCGGTGCAGCAGCTGGTGCTCCTCCTCCAGCATCGTCAGCGTGTGGCCAACGCTCTGCTGCTCCAGGTATTCCCGAATCTGCGGCACCGAAAAATCGAGCCGCCGCAGATCGCGCAGGATGCTCAGCTTGTAAATATCCTTCAGGCCGTACATGCGGTAGCCGTTCTCGGCGCGCCGGGGCCGCAGCACGCCGATCTTTTCATAGTAGCGCAGCGAATCCGCACCGATTCCGTACAGCTTTGCAATTTCACTGATTTTATAATATTCTTTCATAGCAGCGCCGCCTTTCGGAAAAACTGGGCTTGACATTCGTATTGTACCAGAGTTTATACTGAAAAGGTAGTGAATGCGGAAGGATGAAATGCGCGACTCTATTTTTAGAAAGGCAGATTACGATGACGGTTACGAATAGACTGAGAGAGATTTATCAAAAAAATAAGGAATTATTTACCGCAAAGCGGATTCTATTGATTATGCTCGGCACTGCGATCGGCTCCTTTGGCATTACGAATATCCACCAGAGAGTAGATATCACCGAGGGCGGCGTGCTGGGCATGATTCTGCTTTTGAACCACTGGACGGGTCTTTCGCCGTCCATCCTTTCCCCATTGCTCGATCTGCTGTGCTACGCGCTGGCGTTCCGGCTGCTGGGGTGGGATTTTATCAAGGTCTCTGCGGTTTCCACCGTCAGTCTGGCGGCGTTTTTCCGGTTGTGGGAGCAGTTCCCTCCCCTGCTGCCCGATCTGTCCGGCTATCCGCTGCTGGCGGCGGTGCTGGGGGGAATGTTCGTCGGCATCGCCTGCGGGCTGATTTTGCGGCAGGGCGGCTCGAGCGGAGGAGACGACGCTCTGGCGCTCATCATTTCAAAGCTGACACGCTGCCGGATTGCGCGGGCCTATCTTGCGACGGACCTCAGCGTGCTGCTGTTTTCTCTTTCCTATATTCCGCTTGAGCGCATCGCTTATTCGCTCGTGACGGTAACGGTGTCATCTTTTTTGATCGACTTTGTGCACAACGCGGGCCGCAGCCCGGCTCATCAGGAGAGTGCGGTCTGCGGGGAAGAGGAACCGACGGAAGCTGAGGAACCGGTGGAAGCTGAGGAACCGATGGAAAACACGGAAGAGCCGGATTCCTTTGATCAGGCGCTGGAGGAAGTATCGGAGTGCTGACCATACACGGCTGGTGTACCCGGTCATTTTGCATGGGGATTTCTGAAAAATTCAGCAACTTTTTCATACGGGAGAGACAGCTCCGCTGCCCGGCAGCCAAGGGAAGAGGGGACGGAAAAGGAGAGCCGATTACTTTGTGAATAAAAAAGCAATTTATGTGAATAATTTATCAAACGTCAGGAAAGGCCATTTGCTCTAATTTATGGTAATAGCACCAGAGGAACTCTGTGTATTTTGTATGTTTTGTGTCTTGCAATTCAAATGGAAACAGGGTATAATGCTTAAAAGATAAGAAATACATTGTGTATAGGTACCAAATGTCTGCGTTGAGAATTGTGACGTGCAGAAAACGGCCTGGCCGTTTTTTGTGCGCTTTTTTATTCAGTTTTTCTTTCTTTTTGCATATAAATAGTACCGAGATGAAATGTAGGGAAAATAGAAAGAAAACCATGAGGTAGATGAATGAATCAGGAATTTGTAGAAGCACTGGAACGAAACCCTGTGATTGCAGCGATCTTTGACTCTTCCGACCTGGAGGAAGCGCTGGCGTCGCCGTGTGAGGTGATCTTTCTTTTATCCGGGAATATCTGTGAGCTGAAAGAACTGATCCATAGAGTACATGCGGCGGGAAAGAAGATGTACATACATATCGATCTGTTGGAGGGAGTCGCGAACGATCGCAGCGCGATTCAGTTTTTGAAAACACATTTCTATCCCGACGGAATCATTACGACCAAGGCCGTTGTGGCAAAACATGCGAGGGAAGAGGGTGTGTTCGTCATTCAGCGCTTTTTCCTTCTCGATTCCAAATCCTATGAAACCGTGCGCAAAACCGTGAAGAACGGCGATGCGGACGCGATTGAGATTCTGCCGGGAATTTTGCCGGAGATCATTCATCAGATCAGTCAGTGTTCGTCGGTGCCGGTGATTGCAGGCGGCCTGATCCGAACCAAAAAGAACGCGATGGATAGTCTGGCCATGGGGGCCATGGGAGTTTCCACCAGCTGTAAAACGCTTTGGAATATGTAGCGCCCTTTTATCCGGAAGGCCGCTGCGTTTGACAATTGAATCAAAATGCGAGAAATGAGAGCAGCAAAAAACGAAGGGGGCAACCCCTCTGGTTTTGCTGCTCTTTTTACAAATCCGGCAATATGACAGGGGAACCCGCGTTTGCAGAGCAAACGCATGGTATATAAAAATATGGAAATAGGAGGTATCAGCATGAATTATGACGGACTTTCCAAATTGGGGTACGGCGTTTATCTGGTAGGCGCGCCGGACGGCAAGGGAGGAGGCAACGCGCTGCTGGCGAACCTTGTGATGCAGGTTTCCAGCGAGCCGCTCATGGCTTGTGTGTGCATCGGGAAAGAAAACCTGACGCATGATCAGATCGCTGCCGCCGGGAAGTTTAACATTTCGGTTGTGGGGGAAATGGCCGATATGGAATTTTTACAGTTGTTTGGATTTTCAAGCGGACGCGATACCGACAAACTGGCGCAGACAGAAAACAGGGACTACAACGGCTTCCCGACCGTAGTACAGAACTGCGTGGCCCTTTTGGAGTGTGAGGTGACCGGTCAGACAGACTGCGGCGCTTCCACCGTGTATTTTGCGAATGTACTGTCCACCCGCACCCTGGCACCCGGAAAAGCAATGACCAGCGCCTATTACCACGATGTAATGGAAGGCAAGGCCTCTCAGAAAGCCCCCGCTTGGGCGGCACGATATGAAAAGTAATAGACGCATCAATGGCTGAATCAATAAAAGGAGGAGTTTGTAAATGGGCAAATACTTAATTGCATTGGATCAGGGAACCACCAGCTCGCGCTGCATTATCTTTGATAAGCAGGGCAACATCATCAATGTGGCGCAAAAGGAATTCACTCAGATTTTCCCCCATCCGGGATGGGTGGAGCATGACCCAATGGAGATCTGGTCCAGCCAGCTTGCGGTGCTGACCGAGGCGAAGGCCAGATGCAACGTCGACGTTTCCGACATCGCCGCCATCGGCATTACGAACCAGCGTGAAACAACCATTGTATGGGACCGCCACACCGGCCAGCCGGTTTACAACGCAATCGTATGGCAGTGCCGCCGCACCGCAGAATACTGCGACCAGCTCAAGGCCAAGGGCTTAGAGAAATCAATCAAAGAAAAGACCGGTTTGATTGTGGACGCGTATTTCTCGGGCACAAAGGTGCGCTGGATTCTGGAAAACGTGGAAGGCGCCAGAGAAAGAGCGGAGAAGGGCGATCTGCTGTTCGGAACGGTAGACAGCTGGCTGATCTGGAAGCTCACGAAGGGCAAATGTCATGTAACCGACTATACCAATGCTTCCCGTACGATGCTGTTCAATATACATACTTTGGAATGGGACGACGAAATCCTGAAGGAAATGGGAATCCCGAAGAGCATGCTGCCGGAGGTAAAGCCGTCCAGCTATGTATACGGCAATGTGGACGCAGAGTTCCTTGGCGGAGAAATCCCGATCGCCGGTATCGCGGGCGACCAGCAGGCCGCTTTGTTCGGCCAGTGCTGCTTTGAGTCCGGCCTTGTGAAGAATACGTACGGAACGGGCTGCTTTATCCTGATGAATACCGGAGAAAAAGCGGTGGATTCCAAGAACGGCCTGCTCACTACCATTGCCTGGGGACTCGACGGCAAGGTGGAATATGCCCTGGAGGGCAGCGTGTTCGTAGCCGGCGCGGCGATTCAGTGGCTGCGCGACGGACTGCGGATGATCGACAACGCGGCCTTTACCGAAACCTACGCGAACAAGGTACCGGACAGCGCCGGTGTTTATGTGGTTCCGGCCTTTGTCGGCCTTGGCGCACCTTATTGGGATCAGTATGCAAGGGGCATCATCGTCGGTCTGACCCGCGGCGTGGAGAAAGAGCATTTTGTCCGTGCAACGGTGGAAAGCCTTGCGTATCAAAGCTATGACGTCATGAAAGCGATGGAAGCGGACGCGGGCGTCGTGCTCAAAGAGCTGCACGTAGACGGCGGCGCGTCGGCCAATAACTTCCTCATGCAATTCCAGTCGGATATTCTGGGGATCGACGTGCTGCGGCCGAAGGTCATCGAGAGTACTGCTCTGGGCGCCGTGTATCTGGCCGGCCTTGCGGTAGGGTATTACAAAGACAAAGAGGATATCCGCCAGAATGTGGCTCTTGACAGAACCTTCAGGCCGAAGATGGAGGAATCCACACGGCAGGAGCTGGTAGGCGGCTGGAAAGAGGCCGTGAAACGTTCCTTTGGCTGGGCCAAGTAATTCCCGAAAGCAAATTGCGGAGGAGGATTTGTTATGCAAAACTATTTGTATGAATTTTTGGGCACGGCCCTTCTTGTTCTGTTAGGCGACGCGGTGGTTGCCAACGTCATCCTGAATAAAACCAAAGGCCAGAACTCCGGGTGGGTCGTGATTACGCTCGGGTGGGCCTGCGCGGTACTCATTCCTGCGCTGATCTTCACCGCCAGCGGCGCGGTATTTAATCCCGCTCTGGTGCTGGGTCTTGCCGCGATCGGCAAGCTGGATTGGGCGGTCGTTCCCGGTTACATCCTTGCTGAAATGCTGGGCGGCTTTGTCGGCGCAGTTTTGGTATGGGTGATGTACAAGAATCACTTTGACGATACCGAAGACGGCAATACAAAGCTGGGCGTATTCTGCACCGGCCCTGCAATCCGCAGCTATGGAAACAATTTCATCAGCGAAGTGATCGCCACTTTCGTACTGGTATTTGCAATTCTGGGAATTGCACAGACCCCTGTTGGCGACGTGGCCGCAATGGGAACCTTCGGTGTGGGCGCAATCATTTTCGCCTGCGGCGCCAGCCTCGGCGGCACCACGGGTTATGCGATGAACCCTGCCCGTGACCTTGGCCCCCGTATTGCGCATGCCGTTCTGCCCATCCCCAATAAGAGAGATTCCGACTGGAGCTATGCCTGGATTCCGGTAGTAGGCCCCATTTGCGGCGGTCTTCTGGGCGCCTGGCTGGCAGCGGCAATCTTTTAACCCCTTTGAATTACCACTTGACAATGACCTTACAATGGCATAAACTGAAATTTGCCGAGAATTGAGAGAAAGAGCCGGGCAAACTAGACTCATGTAGAAGTGGGTCTGCTTTGCTTGGCTCTTTTTGCTCAAATCGATACTTTTAGGAGGTTTACAGATGTTTGATGTAGCAATCATCGGCGGTGGGGCGTGCGGCTGTTCGCTGCTGTATGAGCTGAGCCGCTACAAGGTGAACGCGGTGCTTTTGGAAAAGGAAAACGACGTAAGCGTCGGTACTACCAAAGCAAACAGCGCGATCGTGCACGCGGGATACGACCCGGAACCGGGTACCTTGATGGCCCGCTACAACGTGGAGGGCAACCGGATCATCGAGCAGCTTTGCGCGGATCTGGATATTTTATATGATAAAATCGGTTCGCTAGTCCTTGGATTTTCCGAAGAGGACCGCGCGACGGTGGAAGCTCTGTACCGAAGAGGCGTTGAAAACGGAGTGCCGGGATTGCGCATTGTAGAAAAAGAAGAGCTGCACCAGATGGAGCCGGCGCTGAGCGAGAACGCTCTGTTTGCTCTCTGGGCGCCCAGCGCGGCGATTATCAACCCATGGGAGCTGGCGATTGCGCAGGCAGAAGTAGCCGTGCAGGGCGGCGCCAAGGTGATGCTGGATGCGGAAGTGACCGGCATTGAGAAAAACGGAGATGTGTTTACCATCGAGACCTCTCAGGGTCCGGTGCAGGCCCGGTTTGTCGTCAATGCTGCCGGCGTGCATACAGACCGCATCGCGGCGATGGTGGGCGATAACAGCTTTCAGATCATACCGAACCGCGGCGAGTATTTTGTGCTCGATACCACGCAGGGCAAGCTGGTCAGCCGCGTGATCTTCCAGTGTCCTACCAAGGTGGGCAAGGGCGTGCTGGTTTCTCCCACAGTGCACGGCAACCTGATTGTGGGGCCGAACGCGGAAGATGTTTCTGTAGACGATGCCGACACCACGTCCATGGGGTTGCACAATGTGCGGCAGGCGGCGATCAGAAGCGTGCCGAACATCAATTTCCGCGATTCCATTCGCAACTTTGCGGGAGTACGCGCCATTTCCACACAGGATGATTTTATTGTTGGACCGAGTGAGGCGTGCGAGGGCTTTTTCAACATCGCGGGCATCAAGTCCCCGGGGTTGACCTCCTCCCCGGCGATCGCGCGCGACATGGTGCAGATGCTGCACCGCGCCGGTCTGGAGCTTTCGCCGAATCCGGACTTTGTATCAAAACGCCGCATGCTGCGGTTTAAATCCCTCAGCCCGAAAGAGCGCGGCGAAGCCATTCTCCGCAACCCGCTGTACGGCACCATCGTGTGCCGCTGTGAAACCGTAACCGAGGGTGAGATCGTAGACGCGATGCACCGCCCGCTTCCGCCGCGTTCGGTAGACGGCATCAAGCGCCGCTGCACGCCTGGCATGGGCCGCTGCCAGGGCGGCTTCTGCGGGCCGAGAGTACAGGCGATCATCGCCCGCGAGCTGGGAATTCCGGAGAGCCAGGTGCCTCTGGACCGCACGGGGATGCATATCATCCTTGGCCGGACGAAAGAGCAGAAGGAGGCGGGCAAACAGTGAAACAGGAATATGATGTGATTGTCGTCGGCGGCGGCCCGGCCGGTCTGGCGGCGGCGCTTTCTGCACGGCAGAACGGGGCCGAAAGCGTGCTGCTGCTTGAACGTCAGGCAGATCTCGGCGGTATTCTGAACCAGTGTATCCACAACGGCTTTGGGCTGCATTATTTTAAACAGGAGCTCACCGGCCCGGAATATGCCGAACGGTTTATCGACGAATTAAAAAAGAGCGATATTGAGGTGCTGACCGGCACCATGGTGCTGGAGCTCGATTTGAGCGAGCGCCGCACGGTATATGCCATTAACCCGCAGCGCGGGTATCTGGAGCTGCGGGCCAAGGCGATTGTTCTGGCCATGGGCTGCCGCGAAAGAACGCGCGGCGCGATCGGCATTCCCGGCAGCCGCCCGGCAGGCGTGTTCACAGCGGGCGCGGCACAGCTTTATATGAATCTGGAGGGCGACCGCGTCGGCAGCCGCGTGGTGATCCTCGGCTCCGGCGACATCGGCCTGATCATGGCCCGCCGCCTGACGCTGGAGGGAGCTAAGGTGCTGGGCGTCTACGAGGTGATGCCGTATTCCGGCGGGCTGATGCGCAATATTGTGCAGTGCCTGAACGATTATGATATTCCGCTGCATTTGTCGCACACCATTACCGAAATCCGCGGCGATAAGCGCGTGGAGCAGGTGGTTGTGCAGAAGGTAGACGAGAACCGCGTCCCGATTCCGGGAACGGAAGAAGTGCTCGACTGCGATACCGTGCTGCTCTCTGTCGGACTGATCCCCGAAAATGAGCTTTCGCGTCAGGCCGGGCTCGAGATCGACCCGCGCACGAACGGCCCGGTGGTGTATGAGAATATGGAAACCGGCACCCCCGGTATCTTTGCATGCGGCAACGTGGCGCATGTGCACGATCTGGTGGATTTCGTCACTGCGGAAAGTCAGCGCGCCGGCAAATCCGCCGCGCTGTGCAGCAAGAGCGGCAGCCCCTCCGACGAGGGCATGCTGCGCCTGAAAAACGGATTCGGCGTCGGGTATACCGTGCCGCAGAAAATCCGCCCGCAGGGTGTGGAGAAATCCGTAGACGTTTTCTTCCGTGCGAATCAGATTTTCCGCGGCGCACGGATTATGGTAAAAAGCGGGGAAACCCGTATTGCTTCGTATCCCCGCGAGCATATCGCTCCGGGTGAGATGGAGAAAATCACCCTGCCGCTGGCCCTTTTGAAGAAGGCGGAAAACGGCGAGCTTACTGTTTCGATTGAAAAGGAGGAATGACGCATGACAGAGCTGGTTTGCATTGTTTGTCCCAAAGGGTGCCGCCTGCATGTGGATGAGAAGAACGGATATAAGGTAACGGGCAATTCCTGCCCGAGGGGAGAGGTTTACGGCAAAAAGGAGCTGATCGCCCCCACCCGCACCGTCACCTCCACCGTGAAGATCAGGGGTGCTTCCATCGCGCGCGTACCGGTGAAGACAGACCATGAAATCCCGAAAAAGGATATCTTTGCAGCCATGCGCCTGCTGGACGGCATCACGCTGCAGGCCCCGGTGCATGTGGGCGATATTGTAGTGCCGAATCTTTTGGGGCTCGGCGTGAATTTTGTGGTAACGCGCAGCCTTGCCAAGGTTTCGGACGCAGGGTAAGCGGTTTGGCTGCAATCAACTGAATTCGTTTGTATCGGCAGGCGGCCCCGTTTGGGGTCGTCTGCTTTTGTTATAATTGTATACGAATGTTGTCATAGTGAAAAAAGTACTTATCGAAACGAATGATTTCCGGTATAATGGAGCTATTCCTAATCCCGGGAGGTTGTCATGGCGTCAAAAATTACCCTGTCGGAGGGAAAGATACAACCGCTTTTCCGCTTCTGATAGGCAACATTCTACAGCAGTTTTATAATATCATTTCTTCCATCATCGTGGAGCGCTACCTTGGCGAAACCGCATTCGCGGCCATCGGCATCGCGGGCACAGTGATGAATCTGTTTATTTTCATTTTGGGCGGCTGCTGTACCGGCATTGCCGTCATTATGGCCTCGCTGTATGGCAAGGGGGATCACCCGGCCCTGCGGCAGGCAATTTTTCTATCGCTGGTGTTCGGCGCATCGTTTACGCTGCTCATCGGCCTTCTGGGCCTGACCTGCACACCCTTTCTGCTCCGGCTGATTCAAACTCCGCCGGCCGTTTCCGCTTTGGCGGTGGAATACCTCAATACGATCTTCCTCGGGCTTCTGGCTTGTTTCTTCTATAACTTTTTTGCGGCGGTGCTGCGGGCGATCGGCAATACCAGCGCCGCGCTGCTGTTTTTGCTCGTCTCGATTGTGATCAGCCTGTTTCTGGCGATCCTGTTTGTGGCGCATCTTGGCCTCGGTGTGCGCGGCGCGGCGCTTGCTACCGTGCTGGCACAGATTCTGTCGGCGCTGCTGTGCCTGCTGTACATCCGCAAAACGCTTCCGTTTCTGCGGGTGGGGCGTGAGGATATGCGCTACGACGGCTCTCTGATCGCGAAGATCACCCGGTTTTCTCTCGTGTCGGCGCTGCACCAGTCCAGCCTGTATATCGGCAAGCTCTTGGTACAGGGCGCGGTGAACACCATGGGACTGGCGGCCATTTCAGCCTACACGGCCACCACCCGCGTAGAAGGAATCGTTCTCGCCGTCGGCGACAGCGGGGCAGAGGCGATTTCTGTCTTTGTGGCGCAGAACACCGGGGCGGGTAAGCGCCCCCGCGCAAGGCAGGGGTTTTTCATCGGCCTGCGCGGTCTGCTGGCAATTGCGGCGCTGCTGTCGCTCATTCTGTTCTTTTCGGCGGAGGCGCTCATGCGCTTTTTTGTTCCCGACGGCAGTGCGCAGACCATTTCCTATGGAACCTCGTATCTTCAAATCCTTTGCTTCTTCTACTTTTTGAGCTATACGGGCAGCGCGTTCGTGGGCTTTTACCGCGGTAGCGGCCTGGTAAACATTCCGCTGATCGGCACGACCCTTCACATTTCGCTGCGCGTGATTTTATCGTATCTGTTTGTTTCCAGCCTGGGAATGGACGCGGTGTCTTACGCAACCGGCATCGGCTGGATTGTCATCGTGATTTTCCACAGCCTGATGTTTGTGCACCTGAAGAAAAAAGAGGATCTGCTGTCGCCGAGCGGACCGGTTTCCGTAACGGAAGGACCGGCTTCTCCGGTACCGGAGAAGCCGGCATCTGAGCTGGCGCAGGGACCGTTGGATACTTTTTCGGGATCGGAACAAGGGGATGCGGCAGACCCGGAGGAGCCGGCCTGATCAATCCGGCAGAATATTTTTGGCACCTTCACCCGTGGAGTTTTCTCCACGGGTTCTTTTTTGCGCAGGTGTTTTGCCATAGGCAGCACCATCTGTAAAATCGTTTGAAAAAGAGCGGTAAAATCACATTTAAAATACAGAGATCAAATAACCTTTTTCTGTCATTTGTCGATATAGGATATAGAAAGAGCGCTGTCTGGAAGTGTATTTTATCAAAAGGGAGATGTGAATCCATGCCCGGAAAAAAAGAGAAAAATGCTTCACAGGAAAAATCGTATTTAAAAGCGGTGCCGCTCACCCGCCGTCTGACGTTCCGCATTCCCGCAAGACTTCTTTTGATGACCGCTGTTGTCATCTCGATCATGGTGGTTGTTCTTGGAACGCAGACGATTTCGATGGTGCAGGATATGACAAGAGTTGAAATATCCACACTGGCAAAAAACAACGCGGCGCTTTCCTCCGACTACCTGAACACCATGCAGGCTCGTGCGCAGGCTTTGGCCAGTTCCCTTACCGACATGAATGACGCCTCCATTCAGATGGAGCATAAGGTCGATCTTACAAAAAAGATGATGGAAAGCGTGCTGGAGGACGACCGCATCTTTTCCGTTTATACCGCATGGGAGCCGAATGCGTTCATTCCGGATACGCCGAACGGCCAGTCGTATTACTATTACCGCAACGGCAGCAGCATCCTGCTGGATGAACTGAATGATTACAGCACCTACGGCGACAGCGACTATTACGCGCCCGCAAAAACCAATCAGAAACCCCATATGACGGAGCCGTATTCTTACGACCTGAGCAACGGGAAGCGGGTATGGCTCATTACGATCAGCAATCCGATCCTTTCCTCCTCCGGGGAGTTTCTGGGGGTTGCCAACTGCGATATTGTGGTGGATACCATCAACAGCCTGTCGTTCGAGATGGGGGAGTACAGCGAGGCTTACACCTATCTGCTCTCCAGCAAAGGCGTGTATCTGGCCAACTCAAAGGATCCGTCGCTGATGGGTACCGAGCTTGCCTCCGGTGGGATCAATGACGAAATCCTCTCCGTTACAAAACAGGGGCAACAGCAGCAGTGGGAAGAGAAGGATTCCCTTTTCGGCAAAGAGTGTTATATCGTACATATCCCGGTTACCATTTCGGGCATTGATACGCCGCTTTCCAGTGCGTTTGTCGTGACGAAGGACGATGCCCTGCGGGAGGTATATTGGATCCTTGCGCTGCTGATCGGAATCGGTGTTCTCGGCATCATCGGCATCGGCATCGGGATTGTGATTACACTCCGCCGGGCGCTGCGGCCGATCGGCACGATCATTTCCGCGGCGGAACATATGGAGCAGGGGAACCTGCATGTGGACTATCATGTGAATTCCTCCAATGAGCTTGGGTATTTGAGCGAGGTATTCCAGCGAACGGCGTTTGTGCTGCAGGGATATATTCAGGAGATTTCCGCGCTGCTGACCAGGCTGGCCGAGGGGGATATGCGCATCTCTGTTGAACAGGAGTATGTCGGCGATTTCGCACCGATCCGCGGGGCGCTGGAGCGCATTTCGGAATCACTCAACAGCACTTTGAGTCGTATCGGGCTCGCGGCAGACCAGGTAGGGGCCGGTGCGTCGCAGGTTTCAGACGCGGCGCAGGCGCTGGCGTCCGGCGCTACAGAGCAGGCAGCGACCGTGGAACAGCTTTCCGCCTCCGTCGTCAAAATTTCGGAGCAGGCCGAAGAGAACAGGAAGAACGTTGAAGGCGCCTCCCGGCTGGTCGATGAGGCCAACCAGAGCTTTGATCTGGGGATTTCCTACATGAAGCGTCTTGAGGAATCCATGCGGGGGATCGACGACGCTTCCTCGCAGATCAGTACGATTACGAAGGTGATTGAAGATATTGCGTCCCAGACCAATATTCTGGCGCTGAACGCCGCCATTGAAGCGGCGAGGGCCGGTGCGGCGGGCAAGGGCTTTGCCGTGGTGGCCGACGAGGTGCGTGTGCTGGCCGCAAAATCCTCAGAGGCGGTCAAGCAGACCGAGCTGCTGATTCAAAAATCGGCCGAGATGGTGGCGGAGGGAACGAAAATTACCGACGATACCGCCGCGATTCTGAAAGAGATCGTTGAGAATGCCGGGAAGATCGGGAAAATCACAAACGAGATCGCCAGAGCCTCGGAGGAGCAGACCTCTGCGATCGAACAGGTATCGACAGGGCTTTCACAGGTGTCTGCGGTGGTTCAGACGAACGCCGCCACAGCGGAGGAGAGCTCGGCCTCCAGTCAGGAGCTGTCCGCTCAGGCCGAAACGCTGCGCAGTGAAATCGGCGGCTTCCGGCTTCGGGATGAGCATCCCTCCGAAAGCATTATCAAAGAAGAGGAAATTCATTTGTAAGCGTTCTTCGCTTCTGCGTGTATTTATTGAAACGGTAACAGCGGTAGAAAGCCGGAGCCGGGTGAGATTTTTCACCCGGCTCCGGCTTTCTTTTGATGGGAATCACAGGTGCTCCAATCAAATATTGGGGTTTTAGCGTCAGTGCGCTTTTCGCCGTATACTATGTAGAGGAAAGCGCTGTTCAAAATAAAAATAATTTTTATTTTAGGGGCTTTTTGAACAGCGCTACCAGGCGAAAAATCTGCTGTGGGCTTACTGTGAGCGGGGGACTTGCCTTCCGGGAAGAGCTTGTTAAGAGAAATACAGGTGTTCTACTTTTATCGACAAGATTTACGATCTGCGTTATAATAAAATGAAACTAAGAGCAGCACGGCCTGTGTCGTTTGCCGTGCGGGAGGGGTAGTCCATATGAATCCGGTGATGGAGAACATTCTTACCAGACGCAGTATCCGTTCTTATGAGGAGCGGCAGATTCCGGCGGAAAGCCTGGATCAGATCCTTCTCGCCGGCACCTACGCGCCGTCGGGCAGAAGCCTGCAAACCTGGAAGTTTACCGCCGTACAGAACCCGCAGGTGCTGGCGCGCATCAATGCCGCACTGCGCGAGGCCCTGCGCACGGTTTCGGTCGGGCCCGATACCCACCCGTATGTGGCCCGCCTGAAACCAAAGGCGGAACGGGAGGATTCGGAATTTCTGTTTCACGCCCCTACTTATGTCATTGTTTCGAACGACCGCCAAAATGTCAATGCCCTTGCCGATTCCGCCGTGGCGATGGAGAATATGATGCTGGCGGCCCATTCCTTCGGAATCGGCTCCTGCTGGCTGAATCATCTGCCCGGCCTGACACACCATCCTGTGATCCTCAGTTTAATGGCAGAACTGGATATTCCGGATCATCACGATATTTATGGAACCCTTGCGCTTGGCTGGCCGAAAAAGTCTTCCCCGGCCGCCGGCCCGCGCAAGGATGCAATTCACATCATCCGTTGACCGGGCGGTTATCATTGCCGCCCATTTTAGAAAGAAAGGGGACCCCATGATAAAAAAAGAAAAGTCCCGAGGGAAGAATCCGCATGCACCGGTGGTTTTGCTGGTGAATGAGCCTGGGATTCTGATTGATTTTCTGCGCGATAATCTACGGGGAAAATCGCGAAACAACATTAAATCGCTGCTGGCCCGCGGCGCAGTGCTGGTAGAGGGCCGTGTAGCGACCCGCCATGATTACCCCCTGCGTGCGGGGCAGTCCGTACAGGTTCGCTGGGCGCCGCAGGCTCCGGCCGCCGGAGGCCGCGCGCTGGAGATTCTGTATGAGGACGACGAGCTTTTGGTCATCAATAAGCCTGCCGGCCTGCTGTCGATCGCCAATGAGAAGGAAAAGGAGCGCACCGCGTATCATCAGATGACGGAGCACGTGCGCCAGAGCGACCCGGACGCACGGATCTTCATTGTGCATCGGCTCGACAGAGATACCTCCGGTGTGCTGCTGGCCGCTAAAACCGCAGAGATGAAATACGCTTTGCAGGATCAGTGGGGAACGCTCGTTAAAACCAGAGCGTATACCGCTGTGGTGGAGGGGTGTCCGCAGCCGCTGAGCGGACGGATTCATACCTGGCTGTATGAAACAAAAAACACGATGGTCTATTCCGGCGAGCAGGGCGACGACGGCCTGGAAGCCATTACAGACTATAAGGTGATCGGTATCTCTCCGGAGTATTCGCTGGTGGACATTCGCCTGCAGAGCGGCCGGAAGAATCAGATTCGCGTACACATGACAGAAAAGGGCTGCCCCGTTGTGGGGGACAAAAAGTACGGGGCGAAAAGCAATCCCCTTAAACGGCTTGGCCTGCATGCCGGAGTTCTGGAACTGCGCCACCCCGAAACCGGAAAGCTCCTGCGGTTTGAGGCAAAGGTGCCCGCCGTGTTTTTATCGATCTCGTTCCAGCGTACCAATATAAAGTAAAGAAAACGCTTTGTTTTTCTTAGAATACAGCAAAAAGCGCGCGGATTTTTCCGCGCGCTTTTTGCATTGATAACGAGTTATTTCAAATCTTCCACAGAAAGCGTCTGGCCGTCCCGCAGCTTGTGGCGGGCGCCCTGAATCACCGCGTCCATCCGCTCCAGCTCTTCCAGAAGCTGGCGCTCCTGCTCGCTGGTCGAAAGCACTCTGTGGATTCCGCCGTTGCGGATCACGATCCGCCGGTCGGCGATCAGCGCGAGGAGCGGGTCGTGGGTGGCCATCAGCACGATTTTATCCTCCGCCACCAGCAGCTTCAGCGCTTTCTTGCGGTCGATGCCCGCGTTTTCGATCTCGTCGATCAGAACGATCGGCGAGGTGCTCAAAATGGCGGTGTCGGCGATCATCAATGCGCGGGACTGTCCGCCGCTCAGGCTGGTGACGGGGGTATCCATGCGGAACTGCTCCCCGGCAAGATGGTTTGCTTCCTCAATAATCCGGGCGATCACCGTATCGGCGTTGTCGCACAGGCGGCTCTGGGCATGCAGCTCCAGAAACTCCTGCACCGTCAGGTCCATGACAAAGTTCATATTCTGCGAAAGCTGGGCCACGAGCTTATTGCCGGAGGAAAACCGCCATTTGTTGTCCGGCTTTTCTTCGTTGATGAGAATGCTGCGCCCGGTTGGGGTATCGCCCTGCGCAACCCATTCAATGTCCGCCAACAGGCGGCTTTTGCCGGAGCCGGTCGGCCCCACGATCGAAATGATCTGCGAGCTGCTGACCGTCAGGCTCTCAAAGCCTTCCGGTACGCCGGTTTTGTCGTGCCCCGGCAGAATCGTCAGAGAGTGGACAAGCGAAGAAGTGTCCAGCCCCAGAAAATCATTCATCTGCTGAATGAACACCGGTAGATCGGCCAGCAGGCGTTCCTTGTCGATCGCCAAATCCTCCAGCTCGATCGGGGAAAAATGCTCTAAAAACAGGGGAAAGGTCATCGATTCGTATCCGGTCACATCCAGCTTGTTCAGCGTAAAGTAATCGGATACAAACGGGTATTCCGTCAAAATCTGTGCGATGGTTTTCTCATTCATGCCGGGTCCTCCCCCAAATCCATTTTCTTGACGTTCCCCAGCTGGTAATTCTCGCCGATTCTTGTTTCACCCAGGCAATACGAACACAAGGCCGCCGGCATGGGGAAGCGCAGCTGCACGCCCTGTACCGAATCGACGCGTTTGGATTCATCATATACGAGCGTTCCCAGCTCGTAGGCGCCCTGGCCCGTCAGGCCGTTGACGTGCATTACGACGGCGCGGGGATTGACCGAGCTGACGCGGGAGGCAAACACCTCGCGCTCCGCCTGTGATACAATGTCGCCCTTGGTGATGACGACGACGTCGGCAGATTTGAGCAGCGGGCCGATTTTTTTCGGGGTGTTGATGCCCGAAAGGTTGTCGATCACACAGATGCCCTTGATGTCCTTCAGGTAAGGGGAGCAGCGGTTGCACAGCCCAGCGGATTCGCTGATGAGCAGATCGAAGCCGATGCGGTTGCCCCACCGCACGATTTCCTCAATGTTTGAGGCGAAAAAATGGTCGGGACAAAGCGCGCCGGAAAGACCTTTTTTGACGGGAACGCCTGCCTTTTCATAGGCGACGTCATCGTCGGTATACAGGCAGTCGAACTTCACGACGCCCACCTTGATGCCGCGGTTTTGAAGCGCGGCGATGGTTTTCAGAATCACAGAGGTTTTGCCCGACGAGGGAGGGCCGGAAAAAATCGTGAGGTTCATAACTGCTCCCTTCCGGCGGCAGCGAAAAAGTCACGTTCTGTTTCGCGGATCAGCGCGCCGATGTCATTCTCGTGAATGTAATCCCAGCCCAGCCACAAAAAGTGCTGGTCGGGGCGCAGGCCGTTGTCCACCAGCGGATTGGTCGAGGGGAATTTGCCGTTCAGTGACATCAGCTCGCCCACGTCTTTGGAGAACAGGAAATCCACAAACGGCTTGACCTTTTCCTTGGCGCTGGCCTTTGTCAGCAGGAAAATGGGGCTGATGATCGCGCCCTCTTTGGGCCAGACCGGTACGAGAGGGCTTTTTGCGTCGAGCATCTGCGTGAAAAAGTATGGAGTGATCGAGATGGCCGGGGCCTGCTGCTGGCGTCCCGCTTTGACCATCTGTGCCGGGTGCATGCCGCTAAGCAGGTTGAGCCCGAGTTTTTCAATGCCCTCTTTGCCATAGAAGCGGCGGATGTGCAGAGTCAGTGCGTTGAACATATCCAGATCGCGCACCGGCAGAGAAATGCTGTTCTCGAATTCGGGGCTCAGCAGATCCTCCCATCCGGACGGGAACGGGCGGTCGCCCAGTACGGCGGTGTTTACCATGAACACGCAGGCCACCACGCCGATGATCGTGTACTGCCCCAGCGGGTCTCTTAAATTGATGCGCTCGTTTTCAAAATCGGGATTCAGATGAGCAAGGCCCGAAATATCCTCGAATACGCCCGCTTCGCGGTAGCGGCCCATCAGCTGGCGGTCAAAGAACAGGTCAAAGCCCGCGGAAAGGTACAGATCCGAAAGCTTTTCGGCGTCTCCGTTTGCGGCGAGCACGCGCTCCTTTGCGGTATCGAGCCCCATGCTGGCGGCTTTCAAGTCGTAATCGGTGCGTGCGGCCAGCTCGTCGTTTTCTTTCAGCCAGGCTTCCAGCCGTTCCAGCAGCGGAATGCGGATGGGGCAGGGCAGAACGCCCTCTACATGGATTTCCGCGCCGCTGTTCCGCTTCATTGCGGAAAGTCCGGTGCCGGCGGCATACTGACCCTGCTCGATCGTATCCACGAGTTTCTGCTCAAACAGCTCTGGGTTGATTTTTCTGCTTTTGAGAGCGGTTTCGAGCGAAATGGTTCTGCCCATGGTCTTACGCATCAGGTCGTTGCTCAGCTGCTCAAATCCTTGCGAGATCAGCAGTTCTTTTGCCTCCGGGTATTTCTCTGTTATATCGTAAACAGTGTCGGTGAGTTTAAAATGGTTGTTCATATTCATTCCGTCCTTTCCATTCGGTCACTTTGGCGGATTTTTTTCTTGATGGTGCTAGTATACCAAAAAGAGAGGCGTTTGTACGTTGTAAAAGCAACGGAAATCGATGAGAAATTATTTTAAAAAATAATTTGCATTTTGTATTGTCGTGTGACTGCAGAGCGGCATTTCGAAAAGCTCAACCGCATACAACAAGAGTGCTTCTTCCCCTGCTGCGTTTATTGTTTGTTCTGCGCAATTTTTGACAATTTTATATTTTTTGCGAGTCGAAAAAACAATATTGTGAATTTTTTAGCGTTGACAGTCCCGGTTCATGGCGATATAATACGGGGAATATCAGTCGTTAAACTGTTTGGCAGTCAGGCGGGTTCGCGCAGGCGTTGTCCGCATATTATGAAAATGAGCGCGAAAGCAGGCGAGTTTCAGTGGAGGTGTCGCTATGGTAGTCCATGAATTGCCGTTTCCCATCGTGTGGGAAAACGGCGCACAGGCCGGGTACGGCGGAAACCAGGAATGGTTTTCGCAGGCGTTTCAGCGCACGGCGGGCTGCGCCAGCGTCACAGGTGCGAACCTGGCGGCATATTACGCGTCCCGGACTGCCGAGAGCCGCGGCCTGTATTCCGGGGATACGGAGCGGTTTTCCAAATCGGAATATCTGCGGGTCATGGAAGAGGTGTACCGATACATGACACCGGGGCCGATGGGGTTCCCGGTAGCGGGGCGGTTCGTACAGAAATTTTTGCAGTTTGCAAAGGAGCATGGGAGTACCTTTCGGGCGCACACGATGTTCCACCGCTGCGGCTGTGAGGAGCGGATGACATTTCTCAAAGAGGCAATCACCAAGGGAAACCCGGTGGCGTTTCTGGTTCTGAGGCACCGCGCGCCGGAGATGAGGGAAAATAACTGGCATTGGGTTACTATTACCGGCTGGATCGAGGATGCCGGCGGCGAGCAGGTGATCGTGTCGAACTGCGGCGAACGCGAGGTGTACCCGGCCGAAATGCTGCTTGAGAACCATCGCGGGAATGTTCTTCGGATGGTATGGTTTTCTCGCTGATGATAGACAACAAAATCTCCCTCCCCTGAAAAGGGGAGGGAGATTTTGTTGTAATCAATTTTTATTTGTCAATCGATTTTCTTTTTCCGTCCACCCAATCGCGGATAAAGTCCCGCGGAACAATACTCTCAATCAGTGCGCTCAGTAAAACAGTATCGGTAAAGATAACCATTCCATACACACGCTGGTCGACCCAGTAGTAATACAAGGCGTAAAATGCGAAAAACAGGGTGAGAATCAAAACCAGACTGGCCACGGTCTGAATGACGCTTCCGCGCGTAACCTTGGCGCGTGGCTTCGGTTCCAATTCTGCATCGGGGCTGCGTCTTTGCACAAGCGCCTGCTGGATGAAAATGGCCAGAATGACGAACAAATACAGCACCCAGTCCAGCCAGGTCAGGTTTCCGTAGTCCATCGTGACTCCGCTGGGGCGAAAATACAGGTATCCATGAAAGGCAAGGAAAAGCAAAGTGATAAAGGCGGGGCTGATCAAGTACCTAGAAATTCGCGTGCTGGATTTGTAATCAGCAAAGTCCTGTCCGTTTTTTTCCATGCGGTACGCACCTCCTTTTCGACATTTCCGCAGTAGATATAGAAATCAGTGCGCAAGAGCATCTGAGGATACGGGCTTTGATACCGCACCCTTATTGCTTTACGGGCTTTTCCCACCCGGCAATCAGGTCGGCTGTCGATTCCAGCGCGGCCGCGGGGTAGCCTTCGATGCTGCCGCTGTCGCAGGCCGCAGCCAGAGCCGGATCGATCGGCAGTTTGGCCAAAACATTCAGATTGTGCTGCTGCGCGATTTCTTCCACATGGCTTTCGCCGAACACGGCAATCTTCTTGCCGCAGTCGGGACACTCCACATAGGACAGGTTTTCGATCAGGCCCAGAATGGGAATGTTCATCATCTCCGCCATCTTTACCGCTTTCGAAACGATCATCGAAACCAGCTCCTGCGGAGAAGTGACCAAAATGATTCCGTCCAGCGGGATCGACTGGAACGTGGTCAGCGCCACGTCGCCGGTTCCGGGCGGCATATCGAGGAACAAAACGTCCACGTCTCCCCAGATGACGTCCTTCCAGAACTGCTTGACAACGCCCCCGACGATCGGGCCACGCCACAGCACGGGGTCGGTCGGGTTATCCAGCAGCAGGTTGACGGAAATCAGCTTGATTCCCGTTTCGCTCAGAACGGGAAGAATGCCGTTTTTGTCCGCCAGCGCTTTTTCCGTGACGCCGAACAGCTTGGGGATTGAGGGGCCGGTAATGTCTGCGTCCAGTACGCCGCTCACCAGGCCCATCCGGTTCGCGAGTACCGCCAGCATTGCCGTTACCGAAGATTTGCCTACGCCGCCCTTGCCGCTGACAACGCCGATCACCTTTTTGATCCGGCTAAGGCGGTGGGGGGCTTCCAGCAGGCTGGATGGTTCGGTGCGGCTGGAACAGTTGGCGCTGCAGCTGCCGCAGGAATGGTTGCAGGTT